>JAABUL010001470.1_pt1 | contig 44902 bp, 42 predicted proteins | sample 5559151 | NCBI WGS metagenome assembly JAABUL01 (sample SAMN10711876, study PRJNA513368) | rock metagenome | isolation source: Antarctica rocks | place: Antarctica: Victoria Land, Pudding Butte sud
TACTCGAAAGAAATTCCTTCCCAATCTTACCCTTTGTTAAAACCTTGTCGGGAAGAACACAATCCCATCCCGAACACTGTTCAAGCACGGCAACAGCAGTTATCGGTCAGAAGTCGCCCGATGTTATCCAACTTAACAACACGAGCTCTCTCAGCGGCGGTGGCGGTGACGGTGGCAAGAGCCCACCGACGGTCTCAACAAGCCTGGTCGGGAACACGAAGAGAAAGCCATTCTTACCAACGAGGGGTCGCCATTTCCGATGGAAATTGCCTTTAGAATTGATTTATATCAAGATTCAAGATGTACACAGCTTTACTAATCGATACAGCTTTTCTAAAGCTATCTTCGATTCAACAGATTATTTTCTAATCATACATAAATCTTACAAATCTATACAACGTTGATAATGACTCATGAGAATGAATCAGAGATTGAAATTCTCTCGAAACTCGATGCAGAGTCATATGAACTCGCTGCACATGTCGATACAAAGATCAAACTCTCAGATACAGAGAAAAAGCACGAAGTTCTGATTGCAATTGAACAACGCTGCAAATAATCATTCTGCTCTTGCAAAATCTTGCGCATTGCTGCGCAGTCTTTACAACGCAATATTGAGCTACGACATAATTGAGTTGACAAAGCGCTGAATCATTTTGTATGTACAGATTTATATGAATATGCACTGAATATTGTTAATCTGTACAGAACTTTAAGCGCAAGTACATATTGCCGTAGCGCTGGCCCACTCCCTATCCAAGTTAGGGTGATGTGTGTACGGTGCGCCCGTTGCTTTCATGAGGAGAAGGCTGCCGACGAATGCAACTCCATATTTCAAGCTATAAAGAATTAATCATACACTCGTCATTCGAAGAAGCAAAAATGAGTGAGACTCATATATTAACGACAAAGTGTCAAGAATCTTAAAACATGGCTCATCTCGAGGCAACCTCTCCCACACTAGGCATCGAGGATACAGTTTCTCCCAAGGCCTTGCTCACGAAACCCTAGACCAGGCCCAAAAGCCTAAGAGAAACACCACAGTCCTTGATCATTTTCGTACCGAAGATAAGACATCGAAAAGAATCCATGAAGTTACACTGTTTGGCGAAGGATGATGAGTCCAAGTCATCGTATAAGGAACCTAATGAAGATAGTCATGAACCAATGCCGAACAGAGAACCTATCAGAGGGTGGTTTAAATGCCACACAGGACATGGAGCCCGTAGGTGTCAGTACTTCGATATTCTCGATCCTACCCACATGCGAGTCGATGCATATCGAAGCCAAGCACATTCTCTTCTTTTCATATTTCTCCACCCTTGACAGCTTCAATGTCTATTTTCCCGGGCTCAGATCTCCTCACGCCGAGTCGGAGTGGTATGGGGTGTCAATAAAACTATGACCAGCTACGCCCATTGGCCCAATCTACGGCGTTGAAGCGTATCATCGTCAAGGCACAACTCGTAATATAGTAACGCAGATGCTGCACCGGGTAAAGAGAAGTGCGAGAGCGCTAGCGATATAAATGCTTATAGATTTCGATTTTTCCTGAGACCTTGCAATCTCTTTCCGTCTTCGAGTCCGATTCATGCTTTACTCTTAAGCTGGTTTGATATGTGGGCTGTGGTTTGACTCGCTCTTGCTATTTCATACGTAGGTTTCTTAACAGAAAATACAAATTATACTTGTTATATAAGTAGAAAGGGACAATTTAGCTCTTTTCTCGCACATGGAGAAGAGACAGCCCACCCACCATCTTAGGCACTTATTCTCCATTTGCACCACTCTTGTCTTTTTACTTTTCTTCTTTAAGAATCCAGAATGACATCTACAACAGCAGGCTAGATCACGGCTAGAATCACCATGCTCATGACCGACACGGCATGCATCGAAATCAACGGAGCGTGGAAAATTTTCAATCCCTGGGCCAAAGCCAAAACCCCTGGTCCTACGTAGGACGTCGCGCAGCTGAGGGAGGTAGTTGAAAAGCAGCGGAGATGATCAAAGGGCTTCTAAGGAGGGAGAGTCTTATCATTGATATGTTTGGGGATGTGGCGGAGCTCCTGGATAATAGATGATACTGACTTGCCTCGCAAGGGAGCCTCCCAGGTCGGGCCAGTCCAAAAGACCTTGGCCCTTCGGGGTCCCCCAGCAAGCTCGCACCTCATCGTGGTGCTGCGGTCTAGTAACCTTTCGGGGTAAAGCCAACGCGAGCACTCGACTTCCTCTTCCTCTCGTACGCCCGTCTCGCCCTCGCCCCTCAACCTCGCATGGAATTGTAGATGGTCGGCGCTGGGGTGTTGCGGATATACATGATGATGCTCCCGAAGGTGGAGGTAATAATGGGCGGAGAGTGTAGTTGAGCTGCCATATGTAAGGTTATTGATGCTGTATCTAATACGTGTTCATAGGTCTTTTGAGTTTTGGGCTTGATCAATTATGAAATATTGCTTTTGCCCACGATCAAGTGCCGCTGCTGTGACACAAGTCTCGGACGCTTCCATGCTCATAGCTGAACTTGGGGCCATTGAACTGGCTATTCATACGATCCCTGCATCTCAATGCCAGAGATGCCGCCAGAGCGGTCTGCGACATGTTATCCACAGAGAACGAACTGCGGCAACCAAAGGAACCGGACATTACTAAGGCCCGTGCGCTCTTGTACGAAACTCATGGCGATGGCACACAAGTTAGGCAACGAACGGTCAGTCTGCTGACTAGCGGTATGAAACATCGCCAGCAAGAAATGGGCATGGTCTTTAGTCACGTTGACGCCACTGAACGAATGCTCGCGGAGCGCACCGCCAGGGTAAACGATACTATGAAAGCAGCCAACTGGATGCTACAACAAAGGTAAAAAGTGATAGTGGGGCTTGCTGGGGCCAGCAACTCAGGATAGGGGGAAATGACCAAACGGAGGAACCAGGGCAGCCAGCATGATTTATTTACATATTTAGGGGGGTGGCAGCAGGAACTTTCTTCTTCTTTTCTACCCATCCATCTACTTGACCGACCATAGACCAGTTAAATCAAGTTCATTTGTGCGCTTATTCTTTGGTGAGCAGAGTGGGGAACGCCAGTATGGATCCGCGGGAGAGGTTCCAGCTCCAAGGTCCTGCCAGATATAAAGAGTCGCCCGTCTGTCCTTAATTGCTATTAACTAACCGGTTGGACATCGATTATAAGAATGTACCTTCTGGTGTAAGCCACGCTATCCGTCCGCGACACTGAATGCAAAACATATCGCTGCAGGCAATGGATTATCTGGGTCAAGAGGCTCACCAGCACCAAGATGCGGGCAGAATTGGAAATGGGCTTGCGAAAGCGCTGAGAACGAAATTGGTCCAACAATCTCATAAAAGGCAAAGGTTATCATCAAGATAAATCTGCCGTGGACGATCACTGGCTCCGAGGTGAACTTCAGCCCCATCGAGTAGAGGCGTGGAACAACCTCTGTCCCACTAACAAGCTAGACACCTACCTTAGCTCAACCCGCGACATCCCCCCATTCGCCAACTCGAAGATCGAAGATTCGAGTCCTGCATCGTCCGTTGCAGGAGCGCCGGACGAATGTAAGAGATCAGTTTAGCCATCATGGCCGCCGCTCAGGAGGTGGCGGGGACAGTGACTAATGTCTTCGCTGGTGGTATATTGCCATCAGCGGGATGTGAACACTGTTGCTAGATTTGCAAAAGCATGTTTTGGTTGCCAAGATTTCAGGCGGAGGAGCAGTGACGAAAACAGCGTCGTTGATGTTTCAAAAGCCGCGTTCATGTTGAGCTGTAGCTAGGGGATATGCTCGGTATACGACCCGACAGTTTTTTTCGTCGCTTTAATATAAGAGCAGATTGGGGCTATACAGTCATTAGTAGAAGAAGATTGTAGAGTTAGAATAGGATTGTATACCTATACCTGGCGTTGAAGTATCTTCGTAGAGACTTCCGACGAGTCAAAGCTCGACACTAGATGGTTGAATACCAATTGCAACCATCTATCTTGCCCCAAATTCACAAGCCACCCAGGCAAGCTTCCCCTTCTATTATACCTTATGCTTCAGCAAGCCATTCTTTTGATACCACTCAGATAGTCTTCTCCATCGAGCAGCGGCTTCTGATGCAACCCGAGCCGACGCGTACCGGAAGTCTCTTCTCCCCTTTTCAATTACCGAATATTATAGTCAACGAAGTAGCCTATCAGAAGCCATCAAATCATGCTGCAACGTTCCAGTCTACGAGTACGATGGTGTTGAGAAGAAACCCGCCTGGAGAAAACCCCCATAATTAAGGCTATTTTCCTAATTCATCCGTAACCTCGCGGCCGTCATTTCCCGATTCGCTAAGCCCTAAGCGTCAGCGCTCAAAACGTCAACCTCGCGGAGTCGCGGCACTCGAAAGGGCGCGCGTTTTATGTCAGCAACGCTCGGGAAATCATAACGACATCTGGCAATAGAATAATCTGGAAGGGGTCGCCATGCGTCGATTTGAAATATCGTTCGTATTTCGATAGGGGAGGGGAGGTGACTCGGTCGTTGATTCGCGGTTTGATTCTTTTGCATTCTGGAGACTTTTTACGCACGTAGGGTTTTTGTAGAGGTTTGGTCAATACGAGATGTATGCAAAGATAGGTTCGGTGGAATTAGGGGACAAGTGGATATAGACTGAAAGGTGGATGGGTGTATTTCTGGAACTGCGGATACGATGAGGAATGCGGGATTTGAAGGAAGAGACCGTTCGGTGACGTAGAATTGGAATATAACATACAGAAGCGGCACTGGGGCCGGGTAAAGCAGGCATCGTATAAGAACATCGTATAATGTATATCAAAGATCAGACTCTGCTCTCTCGCAGCTTAGAAATACAATCTAGTATGACAGAAAAACCAGCACATGAAGAATCTATGACAAATACAAGGAAACGGGAACTCCTATGCTGTATACCACTACCCCTTCGAAAGGCCACAGACCTTCTGAAACCATTGTAAGCCAATGCAAGCACCTCGAACCCAACAGTCTTCTCGCAAGGCTATGCAGAACGCTACCAAAGCAATGATACTGTTACATGAACACCTGTTGCTAAACGCAGCTAAACGCAGCAATGGGTATTCCCGGAACCCCACACACCAGGAACTAGAATTTCCGAGCCGCGGGAAGGCTGCCATATCAGCCTCACCGTGTGCACTAGCGACCCGTAGTGCTTGGCGGTGAGTCCCAATGCCGGAGCATTTGGTTCAAGGCGCGGGTCCACTCAGCCACACACGCCGTGGCGAGCTTCTCGACGCCTGCAGCGGTGGGTGTTCGGCCGCCCCACATAGCTGGCTTGACCGCTTCAAGCCGGGCGTGTTTCTTGATTAGATTTCTGTAAAACGTTGGTTAGCAAACTCTTACTTGCATACTTGTAGCTTTGGCGATTCTTGTCCGCGACCATTTCTCAGCGGTTCAGAGGCTACTTACTCGCCTTGGATCTTCGTAAGGATCAGCCAGCAGAAGTTCCAGCTGCGGGTGCTGGCAGGGTCTCCGATTACTTGCCACTTCGCCTCATCCAGGCATTCGGAGCTGAAAGGGTAGTTCTTTGTCAGGCCTCGAAGCTCGCTGAGTAGGTTGTTGGAGTTGACGTAGTAGGCCCAGGCACTAGTCATAGGTTCGGTGACGTCCGCGGAGTTGAGAGTGGCGAATACCTTCTCTATGCGACGAAGCTCTATCAAGGTGTTGACACAGTGGGTTTGCAGTGAGCGTATCAACTGCTGTTTCTCGCTCTGAGTATTCGCAAGCTAGGTCAGTTCCTGAGTTGCTTGGGCTTGGGGACTTATACTGACTGCACTTATTTGCTTTGAGTTACTCATCATTCCTATCGTACCTCTGTATTTCTGAGGATTTGGTGAATCGTAGATAGAGCTATTTGCAGAGGACGAAGAATATGCAGACATAGATGCTTGAACGGGGTAGTCGGTTAATGATAACTCGTTTAATTCTGGGTTTAGAGACGTAGAGGGCCCTGGAATGGATTGCGACTGAAGTACAGGATTTGTAGGTAGTTCGGCTTCTGTTTCGGTAATTCGAGCGTAAGGTGAGACGTAAGGAGATGAAGATCTGGCGGCTGCTACGAAACAGCTAAGAGTTTCTGACCTAGGTCGTGATGCTGTGGACTGCTCTGCTCTAGAACTATCTGAGTTCAGTTCTGTCAAATTTTTCTCTTGCTGATGATAGGAAGAAGGCTGCTGAGACATTGGAAACCACAGGAAGACTGCGGCTTATATAGATAGAGGGAATCGACATATAACGAAAAAGGAAAAGGGCACTTTTGAAAGCTAACTCAATCTTTCGTAGTGTAGCTCTGGAAGTCTAGCCGTATCGAAGTAACAACTCTGGAATTAGCAAGAAAGTGGCGAGAAATGAAGGCTGTAAGCGGATACTGAAAGAAATGAAGGATAGTAGGAAATTTGTGAGCACCATGCATTAGCTGTTGGTTTGGATGAGGTTTCAGTGTGACAGGTCTTCTTGAGGTCTTCTACAAATCTGACATGAATCAAAGACTTGGCCACATGGAGGGTTTTGTATCAAACCTCCAGCTCTAGCTTGAGTGTTTCTCCCAACTGTAAGATCTAAAACAGCCTGCCGTTGTGGCTAGAGCCAGTAAGCATAAGACGGATAGCCATGCGGAACTCTGTGTTCCGGAGGAGAACTCTACGGCGATTGGACATGGCACCCTCATGCAAATGCTATGCCCTTGCATTGCGGACAACGGGGTGTGATAGGCGCAGCACCAATGAGATTTAGGAGGTGACCCAAATCAGATCTGGCTGTCCGAGCACGCTATCAACAGACCTCTAGGTATTGTTAGGCGAGAACATGCCTCCCGGTCCAGGTATGAAGCTGATACGCATGCTAACAGTTCGAATGTCTGTTCAGTGGTGTTGGACAGATGAGATGACATCATTAGCGGCTCTATAATTGCTTGAATAGGTCATGTCATCTCGAAAGAGAGGTACACTGCCTCAACACTCTTAGAATGAAGAAGCTGACTATAGTAATTTGAAGTGTAGTCTGGGGTGAGATTGCTAGGCATGAGAAAATATCGCATGATGTCGTCGAAATGGAAGCGGCGATTATTTCATGTCAGCAGAACCCGGTAATAGGCCTTATCTTAAGATAGATATAAAAATAGCAAATTAAGGGTCATTTATAAATACAGCTATAGGCGCAAGAGCCAATAAGAAGCTCAACCTTGTCCGAAGCAGGTTGAAAACACGACTAATTAGAAAAGCCAATGGCGTCCTCGCCATTTTCACGTCGCCTCAGCACTTCACCAAAGGCCTTCAGAGCACATAAGTCGTAAAAGTGTTCCCTGGGAGAGCGAAGAATCAGACAGAGTCTGCCGATAAAAAAAGAGCATATCTCAGTTGACCATCAGAACTGCGCTCATGGCATGACCCCAAGGGGGGCGGCCGCTGGGCCACAAGCATCTAATATGCAGGTACCGTTCGATTTCTGACCACCCATAGAAACCCTACTGCCACGTGAAGAAAAACGTGGGACTCTCGTGCGGCCGTAACATGCATGGTGCGGCCTTCGGATCCATATTATTCTTCAGGCTATGCTGTCATATCGCTATCTAATCAATCGAGAACGCTCTTTCAGCCGCAGACATTCGTGGATGTCAGAGCTAACAATGCTTGCTCAGGTTTTCCTCCGAGATCTCCGAGGAATCAAAGATTAGTAGAGCCTTCCTTGGCCGCAGGCTTTGTCGTCTATACAAGGCACATCAGCTTCAAAGCTCCCATCCAATCCGGATCATACAATCGTAAGATTGTTCGATGACCTGGTTATGCGTTGTCTAAAAATATAATCAAGTCCTTTCATATCAATCACGGCCTCTGACGATGCGTGGTTGGACTCTCAAGGTCAACTTTTGACGAATGGTGTCGCGATCGGATACTGAAAAGACAAGTTTAACCTGTTGGACGTGTACATGCGTCAGGACCTCGGGTCGATAGTGGTTTCGATGCCCCTACCGAGAGCACGAACTGACGAAAGAAAGTAGCCGAGTAGTCCCATATCCGATTTAACGGTTGGAATCTTGCCCTTACGTCCATTCTATCATCGATCCTTACATCCCAGAGAGAGGATCTGACCGACACAGATTTATTCTGCCGTCAGCCAAACGTCAGCATCTCGGGCCATTCCCCAAGTAGATGATCGAAAAGGGTCGCGGGTCTATACAATTCATCGGGGTAAGCTCAACGGCTTTTGGGGGCGCTTCTAAATTTACTGCGGCACCGGAAACTGACGATGGCGTCTTGAAACTGACGATCAAACGAGCATATTTTCTCCATCGTACGTCAATCTCCGGTCATTTCACCGTTGCTGCAGAATGCTTATTTGGACGCCTCTTCAATTAAGCGCCAACACAGCCGGATTTTATCCTTCGAGTCCATATTAGAGACTCTGTTTGCGAATACATATATACTGAAGGTTGAGTATTTGGGTCCAGCTCTGTATGCCAGTGTCAAGAGCTTGAAACTGCCCCGGAGTGTTGCCCTCTCAAGAACATACGTAGCCGCGAAGGGCCAAAGCCTCGGATGTCACTTGTCATGCGAATAGGCTGTTCTATCCACTATTACTTTTCAGCCTTCCAAAGTCGACAGAATTACGAAGACGTCACATTGAACAAGCCTTCGAGATATAGATGCGTCTGTAACCATAGACGTCGTCGATGCATCTCAATCCGGTCGGCAGATCCCCTTTTAGTTGCCAATGTCCCTGATTCCGCCTTATGAGACAATCTCAAGATCATTTGGGCCTGCTGACTTTTTCGCATCGCTCCCCTATCGATTGACCTTTCCGTTTCGCGTGTTCTGGTAATCTACATAGCAACCTCCTTTCGTATTCGGAGAATTTCCATACTCAGCGCAACAGTTCTGTGGGTCGAATTGATAGTGGCGGGTAGAGTGATGGCATTTCGTCGTTGGTTGCAGAAGACCTCGTGCTCTTCGACACATTCCACGCTTGAACCCCGCAACCAGGTCGTTGCCATGTGGCAGCCAATCTGTCGAATTTTGTCTCAGGTCTTCGTGATTCCGCTATGTATTCTTCTTGACCGACCATCTCCACTCGGCCTCTCCTGTACGGTTATCAGCTATGTTTTTCGGACACGGATTTCGTTGGTTCGGCCCTTGCCTTTTCGCATTCTTGACGTCTCTGGCTACTCCTACAGATGCACAAGATGCGTGTGCAGTAAGAACAAATCTCCCGACTAGGGTTTACGTGGTGGAGTACTCAATATACATTTAAACCCATATTGAGTATAACAAATCATTCCCGGTCAATACCGACCTCACAGTTACCATAGACAATGCCTCAACAAACATCGATCTTACTACATCCTATACTTCAAGGGAGATTCTAACAAGATCGTCAAACGTGTCAGTCTTTGAGGCACTGAAGTCGATGTACCTGCCAATGTCATTGCAGAGTCAACACCGTACCATTAATGCGAAACCCTCCAGGGAGCTTCGTAATAGTGATTGTGACAAGCGAGTTAGCACGGCATCGGCGGCGTCAGGCAGGAAAATTTGTCACCTCCAACGGCAGAGCAACCTCGTCATGTTCGGAAGCGAGCAGCTATAGCCTTTACAATGGGCAGTTGCTTGTCCAGTTCGCCAATGGGACCACGGAACAATTCTCGACTTCCACAGGAACTTCATACGCCAATTTTTCTCCCAGCTCTACGCCTGGAGACATTACAACAACTTTTTCCCTCAGCAACAGTGGTTCACTCCTTTGGACGAATAACGCCTTCTTCAATGGCGGCGCACTCTTTTGTAATATGCCATCTGGCATCCTTATTGCTGTCTTCGCTCAGGATACACAGCCTGAGACTTGTGTCTTCATTGATCTCGCCATAGCGGAGTGTCAGTATCCCGTTCATGAGTATGCTGCTATCACTTAATGCTGATGGTTATTTAGTAACGTCATGTGTTGCTTCAAGCAGTGGTATAGACGGCATACTTACCGTTTGGGATCAGTTGGCCCGACTCTCCCGACCGGCCCGATAGGACCGACTGGATTACAGGGGTCTCAGGGGGAATCTGGCTTGTCAGGCGTGTCTGGGCTACCGGGACCGACAGGACCGACAGGACCTATAGGGCCACAAGGGTCCCAGGAATCTCAAGGAGTGTCGGGCTTGTCAGGCTTTCCAGGTCAACCAGGTGCGACTGGTCCAACAGGACCACAGGGGCCTCAGGGATCTCAAGGGGTGTCGGGCTTACCAGGCTTGTCTGGTCAGCCCGGTGCAACAGGATCGCAGGGCCCCAAGGGATATCAGGCTTGTCTGGATAAGTCGGAGCGCAGGGTAAAATTCAATCCCCAAACGCTAGCATCATTTGTCGAGAGCTGAACCGGTGAAAATGTACATCTGGCCCAACTGGAGCCTCAGGTAAGAGAGCTAGAACTCACAGCTGTGAGGCTTCCTAATAGGAGTTAGGGTTGAGTGGCCAGATTGGTGCGACTGGTCTCCCAGGTAAGCTTTCTACTTGAAAGACTTGAAGATGTCAATGTTTGCTAATTTTTCCAAGGACCACAAGGCATATCAGGTCAGCAAGCGAAAACCGAAGTATTTTGGCACCTACTGACTGGAATCTAGGACTCAGCGATTTATCCGGTCAAATAGGCGCCACAGGCTCGCAGGGTAGGTCAATGACCATACCGAGAGTGGGTTGTATCAGCTGATGAGTTCGAACAGGAATCCAGGGCGTACCTGGACCCACTGGGATGTCTGGTCCACACGGTAAGCTTTTCGTTTGCACTTCAAGAAATATCGCTCTACTAAAAGCTCGACTAGGATCACAAGGCGTTTCAGGTAAGAAGGCAATGGTTTGTATACTTTGCAATGTACTAAGTAGGATCTAGGCTTGAGCGTTTGTCTGGCCAAGCTGGAGCGACGGGTCCACGCGGCCCTTCAAGTGAGAGCGCGAGGATCGTCTCATCTGGAGACTTGTTGAGTTAATCTCTAGGTTCGAATGGCCAGATCGGGGCCACAGGTCCGGCGGGACCTTCTGGTAAGCAAGCACGACTTCGAGATCATTATACTTGTTGACCACATTCTAGGCTTGAGTGGCCAAATCGGCGCAACTGGCGCGACTGGTATTACAGGTAATCCTCCAACACAACCCCTATCCCCACCATCCCCCGGATTCCTCGACTAATGTCCTTCCTCCCTCCATAGGCATTACTGGCCCAAGCGGTGCTCCCGGTATCGCGTACGCGTTCCTGGCCTGCTTCTACCAGACCGGTAGCTCTACTAACACCTTGGGCCGCGTTCTCTCATCCTACATTAATACGTTCACCGCCAGCGCCAACGCACAATGTAGCGTCATCTGCAACACTCAAGCCTACAACTTTCTCGGCAATCAACACGAACACGGCGTAGACTGCTATTGCGGTAATATGTTGAACTTTGTGACTGCAGCTGGGTTAGGGAGTGTCTGGCGCCGGACAATAACTGTGCGCCGTGTTATGGGGGACCCCAGCCCCCGGGAGACTGGAGTACTGACAAGTAGTACGGTGGCGATTTATGCGAGAGCGTTCTAGGGATTAAAAGACTTGGGGGAAACGCCGTGTATTTTCTTCGTTCTCTTTATTTTTACCTTTGGTGGGTTTAGGCGCTGGGGCCTTCTAGCAGTTCATTCTATCTTTTCTTCGCCGGGAGGTCTTGCAAATAGTGGAACGAAAGAGCTAATAGTAACAACCTGGAAACACGGATGACTGGATTACTGACCAGCCCACCAAGTATCACAAAACCTCAAATTCGCAGCTCCTCGGCGTCCCCCCGTTCACAGCTATCCCGGCCACATCCATCGGACAAGCCGAGAATATCACCGTACAATCGCACATAGCCTCCAGCACAACATACTGCCCACCACCACCGGCCCTCAGCCCCCTCACCACCATCCTCCCCCCCTCCCCAACCCCAACATCCATAAACAAATTCCACGGATCCGGCACCCACTCCCCCCCCTCCCCCACCCTCACCCCCGCCTTCACCGCCTCCTCCCTCAGATTCCCTACACAGCTCCTATGCCCCCTCCCCGCCCCCAGCAACTCATACCTGCGCGCATCACACGCCGCAAACAGCGTATCATGGCACCCCTCCGAGGTGTCCTCGAGGAAACGGAGCATGGGGCTGCGGGCGTTGCTGACGAGGACGTCGCCAGGGGCGGGGATGGTTTTGAGCAGCGAGCTGCGGGTGTGGGACATGGAGAGGTGGGTTGGGGGGGTGGTGGAGGAGGGGGAGAAGGCCCAGAGGTCGACGGTTTGGGCGCCGTGGGGGTTTGTGATTTTTAGCTTTTGGGAGGTCAAGAGGGGGGTGTGGACGCCGGAGCGGGCGGGGATGAGGACGGGGGACATTGGGGGAGGGGGAGGGGGAGGTGGATGGTTGTGGTGATGTTGGAGGTAGTAAGCTCTTTGTCGAGTTAACAGACGAGTCTACGCTGGGGCGTATCATCCGTCCGCCTCGGATGCTCCGGATGTGCAGTGCACATTTGCCAGCGTACATTTACTGCGGGGTAGGAGCGTCGGCTACCTCAAGGGAGCTTCTATCCATCACTCTCCGGACTATATCCAATGAGCTTGACCGTTTCTCATGGATTCGGTTGAGCCACTCCTTCCACTGGGGTAATCACGGCATCCTCGTCTCTTCGCCGTATATCGGTGAATCATATGCTATCAAGATCTATCTGCTTCCGGACCGGACCCCGACGTGATTGGGCCTACGCTGAAAATCCTCGTCGGTGTGTAGGGCATTCTACTGAGTGCTTGTCGCTGCGAAGTGCTCGTTCTCCATAATAGGCACATTATGTTGCCTAAAGGTACTCTCGTATAACTAGACAGTTCAGTGAACAGTCAGCACAAATCTTTGATATCCAATGTGTAAGACTCACAACATGCAGTACCTAGTCAGATCCTTAATTTAGTCCATCCGCAGGTGATTTTTTTTGTTTTTATGAAAAAGTACCCAATCGTATTTGGCACGATTACCTGTCCGCAAGCTTGCTCAGTCTCTATTGTTCCTGACTGCTGTTTCCCGGAATTGACTTCCTTTCCGAATCGCTGCAACCTGTTCAGCCGTATAATATCTCACAGATGTTTCACCTTCTGCGGCTTTTCTCTATTCGAAGAGCTTCTCGGTGGAACCGCGGCGGTCTCGTTATCTCCTCCAATTTCGAGTTTGCCCTGCGACCACCACCGTCCCCTCTCTCCTCTATAGCTCCCTTTCGATTTCGCTTCCTCCCGACACACCTTCATGACATGCTCGACCAGGCAGCCCGCCTCCTTCTTTACCGCCTCAAACTTAGCCTGCACAATCCCCCGCAATGCCCACACCTGCAATGTCCCCGTCAAATTGCCCCCCACTGGTCTCTTCCCCTCTCCATCAAACCCTCTTTCCTCCAATGCCTCCACAATCGCGTTTCTTAATCGTCGTGCAGACCACCGTCTGACCACTGCTTTTTTGCCAGCCATGGTATTGGACGTGACATTCCACCAGAGGCCGACTTTTGGGCGCGACGCATAACGTGCGAGGGTAGGAAGGTGATCGTTGTTTCTTTTGTCATTGAGAACTAGATGGGTAGTATAGGTGGGGTGGTAGATGGAGGAGAAGGTTATGTGGCAGACTGTAAGGTTGGGAGGCTTAAGTTTTGGAGGTTTCATGGCGTACGAGCGAGTGCCTATTCCAAGAGCATCACAAAACAGAGTAGCACCGCTTCATTGTGTCACTGTCCTTCCACTATGGCGAATGGTGTAAATAGATGTGGACGAGGAAGAGGTTGTCGCACTCGAAACGGATAGATATCTAGAAGCAACAAACATAAGCTATCGTCGCTTAGCGGGCTGAGTCAACCATAAAGCCCTAGGCACATCTTCGATACCTTACCCCACAAGAACATCCAGCGCACCTCACAGCACCACAACCTTCGACATACAATTCCCAACAATTACACGAAACTGTTCTGCGAATTACATACTACAGCTGAGCTCAAGAACAAGAGCGCATAGCCAATATGCCTAAGAATAAGGGAAAAGTATGCCCCTCCCTACCCCTCCGGCGCCACTGTCCGCTGCCTTATTGGCCACCACGCACTCCCTATACCGCGGAGCCCGCAATGAGTGGCTAACATTGAGATTTTTGACATATAGGGTGGAAAGAATCGGCGCCGAGGAAAGAACGAGAACGACAACGAAAAGCGCGAACTCACCTTCAAAGAAGAAGGCCAAGGTACGCACAAATATCCCGTCTCACAGCCCTTTTTACTCCTCTCTCATTTACCCTGAACATTCTCTCTTACAGTTTTCAAGGATTAGACTGACTCCTGTCCAACTCGATAGAGTACGCCCAAGTCCTCAAAATGCTCGGCAACGGTCGCCTCGAAGCCCTCTGCTTTGACGGCGAAAAACGCCTCGCTCACATCCGTGGCAAACTCCGCAAGAAAGTCTGGATCAACCAGGGCGACATCATCCTGCTCAGTCTGAGAGATTATCAGGATGAGAAGGGGGATGTGATACTTAAGTACAGTGCGGATGAGGCCAGGAGTTTGAAAGCATATGGAGAATTGCCGGAGAGCGCGAAGATCAACGAGACGGATACGTATGTTGCCTTTTCTTCTCCGCAGCTCGATATTGGAGTATACAGGCTAATCTTAGGGATATAGATACGGCCACGAAGGTGTAGACGACAACGTCGAGTTCGACGAAGACAGAGACGGCAGCAGCGACGACAACAAGGAAATCGACGTCGACGAGATCTAGGCTCAGTTTCACGCAAGCTAGCCTCAGGGTGTGGAGTGCAAGGAATGCTGCAAAAGCGTGGAGTTCATGTCCCTTTGTGTGTTTGATGATTGTGCAAGGCTCAGAAATCCATCGGATTTGCTTGCCTGTTCTTTTGTGCGTGGCGTTGCGCGGGACGGGTCATACATAACATGAGAGCGATAGATTAAACATGCTTACTTTGGTTCATGCAAAATTCCAAAGCTTCTACCTTTCCAATTCAAATTTGAGATAGGTTAGCCTCCTTGCCTCTCTCCACGACCCTATCGAAACATCTCCTTTCGTCGAAGAAAGATATATCAAGTAGAAGAGGACAAGGATCAATACCCTGTACCATGAAGTAAAAAGCTGTTAATGTTTTTGTCATGTGGCAGTAAATGATCGTGGTTATGGTAATAAGACGAGAAATACTATCCAGCTATGAGATGAACCTTCCGACTCTTACGAGTATTATGGCCTTTTTCCTGCTCCCTAGATCTCTAACGCCATGACGATAACGACACTGCCTCTTTCGGATCCTCGAACGCCTCTCTTTCTTCCATCCTAACCATCACCGCAATCATCCCCCTCAATCATCCAAAACACTCCTATTAAAAAACCTCCAAACCTGCCTCCCCGCCTCCTTCCCCACCAAAACATCAAGCTCCTCCTCCCTCAAATTACTCACCTCCGCAATGCTGCCCACCTCCAACGTAATCCTTCCCAAATTCTTCTCCGTCACCCCGGGCACCGCCCTCAGCATCTCCTGCGGCGCCTGATTGAAACTCTGCTCCTCGGGGCTCTCCCCAGCAACAAGGCCAATCTGCACCGCCTTGATGGGATCCGGTTCTTCCTGCTGCTTTTTCAGCTCTTCGAAGATTTCGGCGGTTTGGTAGGGAGAGGAAGACCAGATGATTTTGAGGCGGGGGAAAGCGAGCGTGAGGAGGACGAGTTTAGACTGGAGGTCTGAGGGGTTCTGGGCGGGCGCGAGAGCGTGGGTATGGTCAGCAAAGGGGTCGAGGGTGAAGGATTTGGCTTGGTCGAATTCTATGAGGAGCATCGGGTTCTTGTAATGGAGGAGCATGGTCTCGGCTTGATTGAATAACCTGCCATTCTTGAAACTCGATATCAGGTCCTTGACGCTTTTGCGCTCGACGCAGATATTTGGACTCAAGACGTAATCGGCAACGGTGAGCATGCAGGGGACGACAACCATGGAGCGGCCGTGCATGAGGGAGGGTAGCGAGGAACGGAACTCGCGGACGTCTACGACGACACGGGGGGGTTCGGCGGTGGCGGCTAGGCGGCCACCGCCGGCGATACGGGTGTTAACGGTGCGGAGGAATTGTTCTTGAGGGTCGGACGGGGCGGCGCCGTCGAGGGTGAGCGTGACGGACATGTTCTAGGTGGGGGTCAGCATTGAGGGACAGACTGATATAGTAAGGATTTTTCTTACCCCTTTCTCTTTTATGAGTCGTGTGAAAGCGTCTTTCTCTCTCCTGACGGCACTGAGATATCTCTGCTCTTCCACAGAACCGCCGTAATACATAAAGTATACCCGAACAGTCCGGTCATCGTGCGAGCTTCTGTATACCTCGACTCGCCGGATGAAAGCAGCGTCCGGTTCATACATGATGACGTACCGCGGCCGTACCTCTTCCAGTACATGCTCGTCCATATCGCCCTCGTAAGGATGGACTACTACTAAATCCAGCATCTCGTACAGCTCGAAGTAATCATCCATATCGTCCAAGGTGTCCATCACGACTTCTTCTTTCTGCTTAGCGTCCACTTCGGTAGGCTGAATATCCGCCAGAAGAACCGCCACTTGCGACTCCTTGTCCTCTGCTATCTGCAACACCCCGTTAACCGGCCTGGCACCGCTAGCTGCTGCTGCAGAGCCGCCCCTAACTCGCCGCCTCTTGTTTGGCGGACCCTTGCCTCGATAGCCAGCCGTACCTCGCTGATCGCTGAAACCATTCAATGCTTTTTGATTGTCATTGAAGAGCTGGTCGCTAATTCTCGCGAAATCTTTTTTCCAATTCAGATAGTTGCGTAGTTTCCTACGCATCATGAATGAAGCCGATGGTTTGGGCTCTTCCTCTTCTTCTGTCTCTTCTTTTTCGTTTCTTTGCTGCAGACGCACATGCATCGTTTGTAGGTATTCACGAAGCTGACGACATGTCCCTTGATCCGAGCACATGATCAGAATGGTGCCGTAGGAATCATCCCGGACAGCGGGATTGAAATAATTGTCTCGCTCAATTTCCTCCAGGATTTCCGCAAGCAGAGCCCATTTTGGCTGTTCCTCTAATACTGGGCGAAGAGAGTCGGGTAAGGCATCTGACCCTCCTGATATCTCTCCATCGGTGGGCTTACCAGTATAGACTCTACGTTTAGCAGTTTCGAAAATGGTGTTTGCTGCATCGAGAAACAGCCAAGGAGACTGGTTCTGGCGAGTCGATCCAGGCGGCGGTTGATGTGCAGCAAGGATAGTGTCCAGGTATTTATGGAAGGCAACCGCGTCATAAGTTAATAGGGCACTGTAAACTTCCATCAGTAGTGTACGCATATAGGACTCCTCAATGTACAAACTGCAAGATGCTCCGGAGGACAGTGAGATCATTAACAATCTGCCGTGTTCTATAGCTCACTCGATGCCAAATAGGATCTAGTTGTCTTCGAACAATAACATCGAAGTTCTTGTGTAACGCACTGTCCAATGTCCAGTCGTCCAACTCCAATCCGGTATCTGCTTTCCTAAGTTCCCCAATGCTGACTTCCACGCACTCGAGTATCGCATTTTGGATATCTCTCATCGCATCAGTCATTGGCACCTCAAGCTCAACGACTTCTGCCTTTTTGCGTCCTTCTAGTGACTTCGCCACTGTGACATGGAAACGCGGCCACAGGGATGGTTTCCGGAGGAAGAGATTGCGCATCATCGATGCCAGTGGAGCGAATCCAGTGGTAAATGGCTCAGGGTTGTCGGAGAAAGCCTTGAGGAATCCTACTTTGTTCAGCTGGCGGTATATGCGTACGATGAACGCCTCGATGGATGTTGCGACAATCCTTCTTCATCATCAGATATGATTCTGCATATTCGGGCCAAATTTGGCACACCTTTCTGAGTGGAGCACAATGATGCCCGTGACCGTCTCCGGATTCAGCAGCTCTGCATCGTCAGCCTGCTGCACGAAGCTCTCATCTACAGCTCATACTCGACAGCATATCCACAACCAAGATCCTTGAGGTGATGCTGAATATTCCCCCTTCTGAGTACATCTTTTCCCTACGTCAAATCAGCTCTCAACCTTCCTTCGCTACTGCGCCTTCTTGTTTACCTCGTCCCAACAGTCATCATATCCGTGTTGACCTGGCTGAGTCCCCTTGCAACTGGCGACCTACTAACAGCAGCATGTTCCGCCAGCGCTGTCCGAAGTAAGCAAATATGCAGAGCTTCGGCTTCCGTGATAGCGCATACCCTCTCCGATCCATCCATTCTCCCTCTCGTCCGCTCCCACAACGACAATCAAGTTATTCCCTGCCGCATCGTAGGAGTGGAGAAGGTTTATTACAAGGCGCAACAGGCCAAGACCTCGCGCCAATATGATGAGCTCATCGTCGGCTCTTGCTTCTGCGAAAAGGTCCTGCTGGTATTCCTACGAAAGTATCAGCCGCAAACTTTAAAAAGCCAGGATATGATGGTCACCAGTGGTAATGATAGCTTCACGGGGCCCTTTCCATTTTCCGATGGCATTTGTAAATCTCCCTGACCACGATTGAGCTCATACACTATTACAAAATTTTGCGCGTAGGGCTAGGACAAGCGAGACATCCCTGCCCCGCGAGTCGAGAAAAGGAAAGAGGGGCAATACGAGTAGAAGCGTTGAAGAAGTTTATCGATCCAGGTACGAGTGTCTAGAGAGGCAACTTTAAAGCAATGGAAGTCACGTGGAGAGCTATGATGGATAGTACTTTATGCGTTCGTTAATTCAAAATCACTCCCACAAGGCGTACCTTCGATATCGCTACATCGAAGATTGGAGTGGTTCAGAGACACTGATTCTACTGTTTGACATGTTCGACATGTTCGACTAGAATCATGTAAAACGCAGGAGTGCTTCCAATTCCAGAACCCATCATGCCAAACATCCCCCTAAAGTACATCCGAACCATCACGATTTCAACCTTATCCTCTCGCTATCCACCCTCCGTACGGCCTCGAGCAACCATCGATCTCCAACCACTTCCCCAACACCCCTACGACTCAGTATCCTGATTCAACTCCGCAGCTCTCGCCTTCAACTCCTCCTTGCTAGCCTTGGGTGGCATATCTATATTTCCCCAAACAGATCAGCTTTATCACCGTAGATCATGTCAATAGGTCTTGCGAACCACTCATGTTCATCGGAATCGCCGGTCCCTTGGACTGAAAGTCTTGCGCGGAAGCCTTCCCAGGCGTGTGCTCGTTCTGATGACTCTCATGCTCGGAAGCGGTCGTTTCGGTCGTGGAGGAGGGGTCTTTGGCTACTTTTTCGTAGATGCCGGACGGGGCGTTTTCTTCCGAGGGGTGGACTGGCATTATGATGATTTTTATGTTGTTCTATCAAGTTGGATGAAGATGGAAGATGTCGGATAGGAACAGGTGGGTTTGGATTGTACGGTAATTGTAGGAATGAAGCGGGTCCTCGATTTCTACGTCATCCCGAAACCGATGCGTGACATGCTGCGGCTATGCTTACTCGCGTCACCAGCAATACGATCGAATCACAGAATGGTGCTGCCTAAGGTAGTCATTCTTTCTAGGGGTATCATATCAAACGAATGTACCTTAGTTTACCAAATGAGACTCCTGCTACACCGACTTCGATTCGTAGTATATCCCAATCACTCTCCATCTAGAGTCTCAGCACCTTCGTAAAATGCAGGCATCGGTTCAAGCTTCTGCCGTAGTATTTTGGTACGGAACCCGTGACCTAGGGTCTTGAGCTGGTACGAGGCGTGCTTCCAAGTAGGGACGTTGAAGACCTGGTCGAGTTCTTCCAATGTAAGGGCTGTACAACAGATTTAGCCCTTTCGAAAAGTCGGATTCGTGGGGTAGTAGCAAAGCTTACCCTTTGTTTCCGGTACAAACAGCAGTACAGCTACCCAGCCGATCAAACACCAGGTCGCATAGAATGCAAACGCCCCTTGCGGTTTGAAGGCTGTTAGTAGCGGAGGCCATGTAAGTGCCAGGATGAAGTTGAAACACCACGTCGTTGCCGTGGCGAACGACATCCCTACTTCTCGGATATGAAGTGGGAATGCTTCGGCGGAGTAGGTGAACGGTACAGGTCCTGAACCAGGCGAGTAGAAGACCTCGAAAAGATACATTCCCGCTGTGACCATGGCAATTCTTGAAGGCCGGATCTGCTTGATCCAGAAGCTGAAGCCAGTCCAGAACAAAAAAACAGCGAGGAACGGGTAGGTGTATAGCAGCAGGTTGCGTCGACCAAAAGTATCGATAGTGAAAAAAGCAGGAAGTGCAAAAACCCAATTCAGAATACCCGTGCCCATGGAGGCCAATAGAGCGCTGGATTCCGTAAACCCGGACTGGGTGAATATAGTCGTAGAGTAGTAAGCGATGACGTTGACACCGCAAAACTACAAGTCTGGTCAGTACGGGTCAAGTGGTATTCCCAAACCAAGGCATACCTGCTGCATGAACATAACAATCCAGCTAGCAAATGCGGCACGACGATTTCTTGGGACGCAAAACATCTCCCTAAATTTGTGATCAGCTTCCGTAAAGGGGGCTGGGTTGGAAGATACGCTTACCACACCAGGTTCTTGCCACGGGAGACCTTCCGCTCGGTCTCAACATTGACGTAACAGTAGTATAAATCACGCGCAGCTTGAATATCTGATGACCGGAGCCGTCTAAATGCCTCGTAGGCTTTATCGACGCGATTCTTTTTGATAAGCCATCGGGGGCTTTCCGGGCATGAGTAGACCTGACAACAAACGAGAATTGGTAGAACGACTGTCGAGCCTAGCATGAGACGCCAATTGAGGTCGTTACCAACGTTCAAGAACGCTACGCCCATGATATTCCCTAGCATAATACCAAATGCAGTCCACATCTGCCACATCATAACAAGAGCCCCACGGATGAGTGGGGGAGAACATTCAGCAGCGTACACCGGGACCGTCGTAGATTTCGAGCCAATACCAAGGCCGAGGACGAACCGAGCGAGGAACATGTTGACCCACGAATTACAGACCCCTTCCCATACCGAGGCAACAGCGGCAATGAAACAAGAGATGAAGATTGTTCCCCGTCGTCCAAACAGATTGTTTAGCGGAGCAGTCAGCCAACACCCCAATATGGCGCAGGCTAAAGCAGTAAGTAAGTAATTTCGCTTCTCCCATCACAGATGACCATGTCTTGAGCTTACCTAGATAGGGAGCCCCGACTACGAGTCCTGTTAAGTTGTCGACCATTTTTTGACTAAAGCGATCAGTTGTAATGTTGAAGCGCTGTACGTGGAGTTGTCGATTCAGCTAACAATCTAACTTTAAACAATCCTTCGAGCCGACGTACTTTCAAGTAGAAGGTTTGGGCTCCATTATTCACAGTTTCGTCCATCCCCTGTACCGCTGCACACATACTACACATGACTAGGGTTCACAGTCAGCGTCTTGCTCACAGAATCCGGGTCGAATCATGGCAATTAGAAGGACTTGGGGAACATTCAGTCAGGCAGTGTGGGAACTCGAAGGCAATTTGGTTTCAACCGATCGAGGTTGGATATGGATAGCTTCTAAAGCAGCTGTACTTACTGACTAGATAGTAGAGGGTCTTTGGCTGGTCCCATTTGTGCGTATGTTCCCTCAACAAAACGGCCTTATCTTGGGCGTTAAGATAATCCATGTCCTGAGCTGTATGAGGACTTTGAGCAACCAGCGCCCCTTTGCGAAAAGCCTCGTTATGTTCCATCAGATTGAACTTGCTACAGAACTCGTTTACATCTTCAAAGAGCTGTTCTCTGGATATACCGGCAAGCGGGTTCTCGAATAGAGCATTGAGTTTGGAGCGTGGTACGACTTCGGTGTCGGCAACGTAGCCGCCAACGTTATCGTTTTTCTTTTCAAGATGCTCGGTCCCGCCTGCAAAGGTGGAGGAACCTGGTGACGAGCTCTTTTCGTTGCTTGCCATATTTGTGGTGATAATATGATCAATTAGCTAGGACAAAGGACGCCATGGAGTGAAGATGATTTATGCAACGAAGAGGCTGTTGCGGGGCTTTTACAGTATCCCATCTGTCAGCCTCATCCTCCGGAGGCCTTTCATGTGTCACATGGTACGGGAGTACTGATAAATTAGCCATGCAGGCCAAGGGCGGTGGTCATTATTGATTGGCATACGACCAACAATGTGGGTTTGATTCCGTATTGGCTGTCACACCATCGATACCATGACCGTCAATTCCCATAGTAGGTGGAGAAAGGCCTTGCCAACAGGCAACAGCTGTCCTATTATTGAGTGGACGGTAAGGAGATCCATAGCACTAACGATACCGTGCATCGTAGATCCTTTCCATCTCTTTCTAATCGAGGCAACCGTTGGTAGCACAGCCTTGTGTAAACTGTCAGACAGATATCAGATTCCAGTCCTGACACCACAGCGCCGATGAATAGCTGCTGTGTGAACGCTTAGTGATGCTGCCTTTCAACGCCTATCTCGTCTTTCTCTACATTCATAAAAACTCCCACCAACAATATTAATTCCTAGCCGTAAGATACTTCCGATCAGGCATTTTTTATGAAATGAGATCATGTCTAAGCACCCATAATGGGACTTTGTTGTCGACAACTACCCAAATTCGTCCGGTTGGGTGCAGCATGATAGGTATTATTGTTACAGTACCTTACCTTACCTTAGATACCTCGTACAGGGCAGCTAGCGGTATGCTTAGTCTGCCTCCGATCTAACCTATCACATCATCCCTGCAGAATATCTTTTGGAGCTTTTCAGTAAACTGCGCATGTGCATTGAACAACATCTCTGCTTCTTACCCACTTGAAAGATGCTCATTTCACTCACCGTAGGCAAAGTTGACGCTGGTGTAGCGGTTCTCCTTACAGAAGATAAAAGACTGGTGAGACCCCTCCTCGTCCTCTGGCCCCAATCATCGCGCTCACACCCTCCCCTCCTTTCGCGTCGTAGCTCACAACCTTAGATTGAATTCCCCTCAATCCTCCTACCGCCATCTATCTCCTCAGGAAGCATCGTCGACATCACCGTTGCTCGCAACCATGCCTCAGAAACCGCTGCTCAAAAAGCCTTCGCCTCCCTTCAATCCTCCATTCTAAATACCTACGGTTTACAATCCCCATCCCCGCCTGCGCTTCACTGTCGCAACGCAACACAGACATCTGTCGTGCTAGAATGGGAGCCACTTAATCTTGCGACTGCGGAGCTTCGATCGCTGAGCCTTTACCGCAATGGTAGCAAAGCGGGCAATATCCCCCGGCCGCTGGAGAATACAACAACGAAGATCAGTGGACTGGCTATTGATACGGAGTATGTCTTTCACCTTGTCCTCAGGACAAGTGCGGGTGTGTATACTAGCGAAAAGCTACCTGTTCGCACACACAAGATGACAGAACTCTCTGGCATCGTGGTCACCCCTGGCGTGATGGCTGCACCTTTAAGAGAAAGTCTTACAGGGGCCGTCGAAAGAATAGGTGCCAAGATCGCAGAAACCGTGATGATCGACACTACGCACTTTGTCTGCGTTGAAGGAAGAGGCAGGGAATGGGAAAACGCGCTGGAACAGAATATCCCCGTCGTGCGGCCCGAATGGGTGGAAGGCTGCGAGCGAGAAGGAAGGCTTGTCGGAGTCCGGGGCTACTATCTCAACGCTGATCCCAGACTGAGGCAAGTAGGCCAAGGAGTCGGCATACAGCAGCGGCCACAGCATGGGCGAAATGACAGCCAAGCAAGCCTCCAACGAACAGTCCCGATGCAGCAGTCGCCAAGACCACAGCAAGAGACGCCAATTAATTCTTCTAGACCTGGGGGAGCACCAACCTCACCATTACCTGAAGAGTCGAGACCACTGCCGCCAGCCAAAGATGCGCCGAGGCAAGCGCACGATGAGGCGGATGAGGACGGCGTGTCAGAACCGGCTACGGCTTCGACGGTTACTAGTCCTCAGCAGCGCTCTGAAGAATTGGGGCCGGAAACTAAGGACGAGGATGAGGGATCGAGGACGCCGGGCGAAGGCAGCTTCAGCGAGGTAACTTTGTCATGAGGTTTACATCATTCAATTCGATGTTGTGTTTTGTTTGGAACTTGACGGGGCCTGGCAGAGACAAGAGTGCTTGACTGGGTGGTGTTTGCGAGACAAAGCGATATACCAATTGTGCGTGTAATAGTAATCATAAGCTCAAGCTGTGGCTTCGTACATTACCACCGTGTTATCTTAAAGAATTCAGTCACTGTTCAAGGCTGGACTATTTCTTCTTAGAAACTTGTACAAAGAATCCAGTAACAGTTTCTCAAGATCTTCCACAGCGTGATAGGATAGAGCAAGATTATGGAGCGAATCTGAGGGTAGCTGTCCTGATACATACATTAAATCAGATTATATAGGTTATGAAGGGTATCATCTAACCCTAAGAACCCCTGACGCTCTCCACCGGTCCTTCGAAGAAATAAAGCCCGTACAAATCAGCGAGTAATAGATCCCAAGAACCCATACCCAGTGGACAGATTCCAAGGCACTTCCTGGTCATTGCTCATCCTCCGGACTCGTCCGCAAGCTCTTCGTCTTTCTTTCCCCCTTCGAGGGCCTTCAGAGTCCAGGGTCTCTTATATCCGTGCTGCTGACAAACAGTATGTCCAAGGGACATGATAGCGCGCTGTTCCCCTGACGTGCGACTTTTGCGACTTTGTTAGTAAGTTGATTGCTTGCCTCTACTTGCTTGATCATATTTTCAGACGACCTCTAGCCTTTTCTTAGATGTAGACAAGGGGCTTGTCTCTAATGGCACTCAAAACAGCTAGGTCATGTAGTGCGTTCGGGTCTTTGAGTGTAAATACGAGCTGTTTGATCATGTCGGTCTCTCGAGGATCGACTCCACGAGGTTGCAGCAGCTATCACTCTGCCGTTATGCTGATCGAGAAAGCCAAACAGTTTCGCGGAAGTTTTGTAACAGAAGTGTAAGTGCAAGCGTTAAAGGCATGCCGGAAGCTGAACCATAAAATCTCCAATGTCATTACCTAAGGTACATGTACTCCGCAGGAGGACAGGAACCGCTGGGAGCCTCCAACAAATTGTGGTAACATGTTTTTGCAGAAAACGTTTTTGACATGCTTGTTTCCCCACGATAGGGAAAGGTAAGGCAAGAGGAAGCGGAAGCGTGGCGGTGGTCCCCAAGAAACTCAACATTACGCTGTATACCTTAAAGCAGTAAAATCCCTTGATTAAATAACAATACGGTAAACAATTCAGACAACGACTAAGCAGAGTTTGCTATAAGGAGATATAAGCAGAGAAATATAGAGTAGGTAGTTTGCACCATCACAGCAGTATTGCCAAGCTTGTCCAACGTAGAATATTGCCTTTGATCTTTACTCAAGCATGTAATACCGTTGCTGAGACGGTAAGGAAGCCTTAAGTACGCATGAAGGTGGTGGGGCCGAAGCATTCCATAATGAGAAGAATAATGCGTTGCGCCTCTTTCGAAGGGGCAAAGGTATGCCCTGGTAAATCAAGGACGGGAATGGCAGAGTAGGAATATAGGCGCCCGCTTTGGCTTAGGCCACTTGAGCATGTTTTCCGAAATTGTTTATTGATCTTTTAGGTCAAGCTTTCGATATCCGCCAGTGCCAATCAACCACAAATTTGCCGTTGTTTTGATACTCCCAAGAGCGCGTACGGGTACGTAGCTGACCGGGTTAACCTTCGATGACCGTGGACCCATAACCCATATATGTTCGTTCAATATCTACATCCTACCAACCTCTTGGTTCCTGGTTAATGCTTTATTCTACTCTTCGAGTGTTGGCCTTTCCAACAAGAACCTCTAGGCTGTTTTGGTCATTGCGTGGTTATCTTGATGTCACCGGTCTTTCGGGATCAAGAAAAGGGATAGAATTGAGAACATAATAAGCGATGACGAAGGGAGTGGAGAAAGATTGATAAAGCTCTGCGTATGACAAACAGACGATGAAGCATGCACCAGTCCCGAGGAGTTGTCATATCTGTAGGGGTGAGTATAGACTTCGTTTTATAGAATCAGTACATAGAACCAAATTTCAACAGAAAGAAGCTATTGCACTTATGCTGTAATTCTGATAAGGCAAAGAGCCAGTACGACAGCCGACTAAGAGGATGTATGTATCGTTAGCTAGAAATACTCAAAATCCATAGAATGTTTACTATCATATGACTGGCTCTCAACCAGTTTTTGCGCGTGATATCGATCACCTATTTATGCTGATTAAGTATTAGAACAGTTCGAATGCGCTTACGAGGTATATATGCCCTGAGATGCGTTGGTGAGGTAGAAGGAACCATAACCCACCTGCCACGCGGCTGCCGGCTATGGCGTGTATTCTTGGCATCGCCGCATACCTTATTAGCATTTGATCCACCATTTGAGACACAAATCACTCAGTGCGCCGTGCAACTTCCAAAGTCCGACCAACTAGAGGGTCCAATGACTTACTACCGAATATCTGTGATACAATACACGAAACATATCTGCGACTTTCCCCCAGATGAGCTAGAGACTGAGAAATCTCACCTTGCTTTGGGGAACAATCCGTCCATGAGAAGGCCAATTTAGCAAAGGAGTTAAGATGCCCTCTGTGTTGAGCGAGAATGACAAGGTGACTGTCAAGAGGACTGTTCCCAAATCCGCCAACGAGATCCAAGCTGTTGCTGTTGCACGACTCTACATAGCCTATCCAAATAGGCAGCGATGGGTTTACACAGGGCTTCAAGGCGCGGCCGTATTGGCAAACGACCTTGTAGGAAATACCTTCTGGATCAAGCTCGTGGATTTATCGGTAGGCTTGCAGTTTTGTCCTGGGGATATTGGCTCTACGGTAAAGCTGACAAGCTGCTAGGGCGCAAATCGTGGTGTGGTCTGGGACCAAGAGATCTATGAGCCTTTCTTTTATAATCAAGACAGAACGTTTTTCCACTCTTTCGAACTCGAGAACTGCCTTGCAGGACTCTCTTTCGTGGACGAAAAAGAGGCAAAGCAATTCAAGAAGAAGATCGACGAGCGCGAAAAGAATGCCAGTAAGGCTACGAGAGCAACTCCGTTTCAAGGTTTAGGTTTACAACCAAGTAGGGGGAATCTAACAAATGGCAAATCGCATAGTCGTTTTGGAGGCTTCGGATCGCTGCTACATGCCCAGCGATCATCTTCTGCACCAAACGTGGCTCCACCACAACCACCATCTCTTCCTCAGCCGAACCCAGCTCTGCCTCGAGAACCTAGTAGCCTTTCGCGGACGAGTCTAAACCGTGATAGAAGAGCTTCTCTGGATGGTATTGACCCTTCGTTTAAAAGTATTTTAGGGGAGCTCTTAGAAATGGGCATTACTGAGGATCAGATTGCGGATAACTCCGACTTTATCAGAGACTATATTGAGCAAAAGAAAGCAAGTGGAGATCCTGTTGGGGGTGGTACGGAAGACACGACAAACGACATTAGTAATGAACGGAGAGGTAAAGCTCCTCCGCCGCCGCCCCCACCTCAAGGACCACCGGGGAGGATGAAATCGATAAGTCCTCAACATACTGGCAGCACCGTATCGTCAAAGAGAGGTCCTGCCCCTGCGCCACCACCATCTCGGAGGACTCGTCCAGATAGCCAGAACATGCCCTCGCCATCCAGTCGAGAAAAATCGCCCTCAAGGTCGCCTAAAAGAACACCCTCACCTCCGCGCCCTGCGTATCAGTTCAGAGCCCCACCCCCAATTGCAGATGCTGGCAAATATGCAAATGCACCACCACCACCCACACTCCCTAGCCGACAACGAGCCTCGTCCAATCTTACAAACCCTGGTCCTCCACCACCTCCCAGACCGCCGAAAACGCCAATGGAGGACGAAGATGCAAAGCCAAGATTTGCGGTTCCACCTCCATTTCAAGGCGAGCGAAACGTACCTGCTGCCCTTCCGCCACCACCACCACCAAGCCGCGCACCACTCCAAGACTCGCAAAACTCCTCCCGGGAGCAAACCTACGCACATGCTATACCTCCCAGTGGTCCGCCCCCACCTCCTCTTCCTCCAAAAACCCCGAACGCGCCGACACCGTCTTCTGCGCCGCCACCACTGCCAGGCCAACGGCCTTCAGCCGCTGCCCCCCCTCCACCTCCCCTACCGACCATGCCAAGACCGGCACCAGCTCTTCCAGCATCTGCTGGAGGCCTGCCACCACCACCACCTCCCCCGCCACTGCCTTCTTTAGGAGCTCCAGCGGCGCCTCCACTGCCATCCGGAAGCGGACCTCCCCCCCCAATACTACCTCCTGGCCGAGATGCAGGAAATGCGCCTACACTTCCGAAACCCGCCGGTGTCCAGAACGACTTGTTGGCGTCCATCAGAGGTAGCGGAGGTGTTGGAGGCGGTCGCCTAAAGAGGGTCAGTAGTCAAGAGAAACGTGATCGGAGCGCTGCTATGGTGCCTGGAGGCGCGCCGACAGCTCCATCGGCCGGCGGGGCTCCTCCAACCCTTTCAACAGGGGGTGGGTTGGCCGATGCTCTTGCGGCAGCGCTCAGCCAAAGGAACAAGAAAGTCAGCGCAAGTGGTAAGTAATATAACTCATCTCGAACTAGGATTACTAATTTACATATTTTACAGACGACGAGGATGAGGACGATGATTGGGATGACACGCCAAAGCGCAAGTGAGTCAATTGTATCAGGGCCAGTGTATGGAGATGGGATCAGAAAAGTGGGGTTTGAAAGACGCTCAATCTTGTTGCTGCGTGGTTGTTGAGCACTGTCTGTGGGATGGCGCCTTTAGAAAAGATAGCCACAAGTGATTTAGCAATGGCGTCCGGTGTTGTTCTTATCTGAAATGTATCAAGTATTGTCGTCGAGCTATATGGCAAAGCCATGCAGCTCAATGGTCAGGGTATCCTAGTTCGAAACTGCATAGCGCTTAGATAATACAGATCACGTGTTAAACAGAGATTCGGCCAGTGCATCCAAATCGATAAAGTACCTTACCTGGCTCCTGAACATCGCGGTTTTTATTCGAGGCGCTGCTGTCCCATATAGCTGGGAGATGAGACGAGCTCGAAGTATTAACGTATCTGCGCCTTCATCCTCATTACTTCATTTTTTGAAATCACAGTCTGAAGAAGTCTGCTACTTTATACCCAATCACAACTTAAACCTATCTCGAAGTCCTTGTTCCCGCCTACTACGAAATACTACATATCAAAGCCATTTAGATCGTTTCCCGTCAGCTACACGGAGATTAGGCACAAGCCACCGGCGCCGTGCGCCAGTAGAGCCTCCCATATCGAGCACCGAGTTTCCACGAATAGGCCCCCGGCAAGAAACTCTCTATCAATATCCACCTGCGACAGCATCCAGGACGGGCATATTTGGCACTTATGTTTCTCAAGATAGTACGATCACCCGACGCTACGCATCTACTGATAGTCGGCCTCTTCTCAAAAGATTATGGTCCTTGAAGAGACAAAAGCCACACTCAGCGCTGAAGCCCAATGACCTTCCACCACTTCCTAGCTTCTTAGATGATGCGGCAGGGACGACGCTTGGGCGAAGCAAAGGGAAAGCCGCAAATGAGTTGAAGTTAAGGTGTACCGAGATCAATGAGAAGGGGGTGGTTACGCTTGTTAATGGGGAGTTTAAGAAATCGGAGTTGATTGCCAAAGTTCGTCCTGAAAGCCAGGTCTAAACTTCTGAAGGCACTGACTAACTTGGCAGTATGGCCTTCTTCCCCGCGACCTTCGAAAAATCGATTCCTCCCTACTGCCTCACATCCTCGTCCGCCCCTCTGCGATCTTGATCAATCTTCTGCATCTGCGAGTCCTGATCAAGCATGATCGAGTGCTTGTTCTAGATGCATACGGTACGACTGACTCATACACCCAGTCTGTCTTCATGTACGATCTCCAAGGCAAGTTAAGCCAAAAAGAAGGCTCACGGCAAGCTGGAGGTTTACCTTACGAGTTTCGAGCACTTGAAGCTGTTCTGATTAGTGTAACAAGCGGACTGGAGGGGGAATTTGAAGGTGTCTCGGAACCCGTTGTCCGAGTCCTAAGAGAATTGGAAGAAGATATTGATCGAGACAAACTCCGACATCTACTCATATACTCGAAAAAGTTGGGGACTTTTGAGCAGAAAGCTAGGCTTGTAAGAGACGCCATCGATGATCTGTTAGATGCAGATGATGATCTTGTGGCTATGTATCTTTCCGAAAGAGCTCAAGGCAAAATAAGAGAAGAAGATGACCACACCGAAGTGGAGATGCTTTTAGAATCATACCACAAAGTCTGCGACGAAATAGTCCAGGTTAGCGGCAACCTCGTAAGCAACATCCGCAATACTGAAGAGATGTAAGTAGCTTGCGTTCTCTTAAAATTTAAAACCTCTCCCAATAGAAGTAACAGCTAACACTCCGGCTCTATCATTTAAAGCGTCAAAGCCATCCTCGACGCCAATCGCAACTCCCTCATGCTCCTTGACCTCAAATTCTCCATCGGCACCCTTGGCATCGGCTCCGGCGCCTTCATTGCCAGCCTTTATGGCATGAATCTCAAGAACTTCCTTGAAGAATCCGATTTCGGTTTCATCGGCGTCACCACCTGGTCCTTTGTATTCGCCGCGGTAGTATGCTCGTACGGCCTCCAGAAATTAAGAAAAGTACAGAGAGTTAGTATGTGGGGTGAGCAGGGCATGAGGGGAAGGGGTGGTTATAGGGATGTGGAGCCCGTGCCCGGCTTGCTTGGGGAATCGAGGATTGAGCGGTTGAAGAGGGCGAAGGAGGCGAAAGCGGAGAGATTAGGGGCGTTGCCGCCTGTGGTGGGGGAGATGCAGGATTTGAAGAAGGTCCGGTAACGATACGTTTTCTTGTGTAGCATAGTAAGCGGGAGCGCTTTTCGATTGCACAAGTATAGGGTCTTCAGGTAATCCCACTCCAATCTTTTCAAATATTGAGACGTGGCGGAAGCGTCGGGAACAGTTGAGAAAGAGTTTACCGATGTCTATATTGAGCATCTGCGTCGAAGAGTTGGAACGCTCAGCACGAATTGACCAGAAGCCGCCTACGTGCCATCCAACGCCGAGCTCAATTGCATCCTGAGGCGGGGTCTCTCTTGTCGTTCACGTTCACCCCTTTTTCTCCCATACCAACTAAACTCTTTGACGCCTCTTCATATATTTAGGTAGCCACTACAGAAACACCACCTAACACTGCTGGCACACCACCCCCCTGCACTAAGCCTAATAGGGTAATTTCCAGGGTCCACCGCGTTTGTTGTTTACATCCCCGCCGCCGTCGCCATCCTCCTCCTCCTCCACCTCCTGCATTTGCGTTCACCTCAAGGATGCCATGTGCGCATAAGATACAGGAGCGACTGTACGATAGAGCCGGCGGTGGAGTGTTGAAGCTGGAGGATACACATCGTCACTGGCTGTGCACAAAGCCGCCTCGGGCGGCGGCAGCGAGGTGGACGAGGAGGTGCCCGAGGGGGCACTGCAGAGGGTCAAATTGGCGATGTTCCGGCCTCCTACATGAGCAGTTTTCAGATGTAATTTAGAGAAATAAAAGTCGATTCTGAGCATGCAAAAGATATATTTCAGATTTGAATTTGCATTGGGAGACCGGCGAGAAAATACATTGAATTTGGTGGTAGACAGGCGCAAAACTATGTATATCCCATGACCTTCCTTTGATCTTGTTGATGTTGTTTGTTTACGGGGTCACTGAACCCTGGAAATTACCCTATTAGGCTTAGTGCATGGGGGTGGTGTGCCAGCAGTGTTAGGTGGTGTTTCTGTAGTGGCTACCTATATTTATGTCCATATAGGCAAAACTCTATGGCTTACACCCCGAAATTGTCCCTTCAACCTCCATCAAGGCGGTATCTCCTCCCCCTTCCAATCCCAGCACTTCCCCCTGTCTTCCTGCCCCAACTTCTCAACAACCTTACATAGCCTCTCTGCCGTGAACTCCGCACTAAATAACTTCTCCTTTGGCGTGGTCGCCCAGAAATTCTCACTCAACCCCGTCTTCACAGTCCCAGGGTGCAGAGCAACACTCATGGCTTTTTCCCCAGCCGTATTCTTGAGATATATGTCCAAGCTCTTGGCCAGCTGGTTTACACCGGCTTTGCTGGCGCGATAGCTATACCAGCCGCCAGCGCGATTATCGGTTATTGAGCCTACGCGAGCTGATATTAGGGCGAAGACGGCAGAAGTAGGGAGGTTGGGAATGGGGGAGGTTTCTGTGGAGCGTCGAGGTAGGAACGGAGAGAAATGTTTCAGGAGGAGAAGGGGGCCGAGGGTATTGATTTGGAACGTTTGGAGGGCATGCTCGTAGTTGACTTGCGAAGGGGATTTCTCGGGGCGAAGGATACCGGGAAGGCAGAATGCGAGGCGAAGATAATTGGAGGCGGTAGGAAAGCGGGATTTGCAGTGGGTGGCAGCGGCAGATACGGTGGATTCATCTGATGGTTTATTAGGTGAGTTATTTGGGGGTTTTCGCAGAGATGCTCACTTGTGACATCGACTTTGAGGACTTCGAGTCTCTCTTTATCCACGTCAAGGCCATCAAGGATGCGTTCTTTGGTGCCCGAAATATCTGTTCGTGCCGTTGCGATTACCGGCAGATTTGTCGCTTTCAGCAAGCGTCTGGTAAGTTGGAGGCCAATGCCACGAGAAGAGGGAGATGTGAAGATCCATGGCTGAGGTGCCATGACTGCCAATGGACAGTGGGCATTGGGAAAGGGAGCGTATCTGGATGTTTGTGGCGAATGAGCTCTGCCATTTTTTGAGTAATGATTTGGAAAGCTACTTTCTATAGAAAGTTCCGATTGAGTCGGTACCTGAATGACGTCGAAGATCGAGAGCAAAACTCAGGCTTACATCTAATCTTATCTCAGCGGCCGAGAAGGCCACCACTACCTATTCTAGTACAGGCATAGGGTTAGGGTTTACTCCACGGCCTTTTGTTAGAAAATTGCGTTTCAAACAAAGTGTACTCCGTACCTGTACCAGAATATGTATGCATCTGTGAGATGTAGGTCCATCCGACTCATGTGAGCTTGGTTCGTCGCATCTTCCTAAGTCTAACGCTCTCTACTAGCAAACTATCAAGAGTTTCGACGATGGGACCGTCATGGCGGTTGAGTTCCCTGAAAGAGGAAATTGTTTTTTTCACCTGTGACTTCCAAGTATTGATTATCTGCAATCTGTCATGTGTAGGCAGTATTGGTCTTCAACGTGCTGGAGCCCCCCTTGCATGCAGACTTCTACTTTCGGTTGACCGCTGTTTTTCCCGCGTTACCAATAACATCCCTTGCGAGTCAAGCTGCGTTTCTCCTCGACTACGATGAAGCCCCTTGATATGCTAACATCCCTCCCACTGTGCAAACGTTTATCTTTGATGATTCACATGTCAACTGTCTCTACTTCGAATCGAGAAAATGGGTCACAGCTACTGTTCTGGTCCAATAGTACTTTCTGAAAATCTCAAAAACTACCATTCTACGCCTACGCCAAAGAGAAATCTCCAATTACGAAGTCCTGGCTGTCCGCACAACGCCAATCGGTTCGAAGTTCGAGAGTACTGTGACACCGGTCTTCAGCAGGATATTCAAGAATTTCTGCAACATGAACAGCCTCCACCAGAGCCAACGCCAGTACCTTCTAGGATAAATTCAAAGCGCAAGAAACAGGTTTTAGATATGTTGTTCAAGTCCAGGTATCGTTCTTCGAGGCCTCCGATACGCCACGCTTCACCTCCACCATCAATTGCCAAGGACCAAAGGACAATTGACGGCCGGATGTACTCTCAAATCGGTCTTGATGATAAGCAGATGTATGAAGTTGGCAACTCATCGACCTACCAGATTAACTATCGCAAAGCGCCAATGGCTTCAACGACAGCACATGTATCCAATGGTACCATCAACGAGAAGCCAATTGCATCAAGCGAGAAATTGGATGATCCTGCGCCGCAATTAGACATTGTCAACGATTATGGTGCTGGCATATCGAAGGAGTGGCCTCCTGAATTACTAGAGAGCGGAGAGACAAAGCTACCGCAAGAAGCCGAGGCCGAGACAAGGAACAAATCTTCCAGTCCATCAAACTGCCTTCCGAAACCCGGGACTGGACCTCGCGTGCGGGATTTTGCTTCCAGTAGATTAGCAAGATCCCCCAGATCACTAGCAGCTACTGTTGCAAGACAGCCAAGTCCCATCTTGGAGATCCCGCATCCCGCTCTATTTTGGACACATCCGCATGTCTCGGTGGCTCATACCAATGATACGCCCAATATGAATGGTGGTCGGGCATCACCTTCGGTCAATACAAGCTCAATTCCAATCAGATCCCAGGTTCGACTACAAGCATCGCCCCCAAAAACACCACGGCGGTCAAGGCAGAAGTCTAGCCTAGAGATGGCGATGTCTCCAACGCTTGGAGGCCACTCCAAAACCCCCTCAATGCTCTCTGGTAACGAGTCCACTGTTGACGATGTTCAATCGGACGCAGAATCTGCGATTGTCCTGGAAGCGCAGAGTGCAGAATTCGTTCGAGCGCATGGTACGGCGGGTTTTTATAACGGCTTCGTAAAGCCACCAAAGCCTGGTCCAGCGCCAACCAGGGCATTGCCGTCTTTACCTGAAGGACGTGACGGGAGTACTACTGTACAGCGTGGATCAATCGACTCGGCCAGGGGCCGGATAAGCCTGGATTCTGGATCAGGAAGCTCGCCGAAGAAGATTCCGCCCAAATCACCAGCAAGGAGATATGGATATCTACCTTCCAGTATCGTTGCAAGTATGGTTCCCTCCACGTCTCCTCGAAAGAGCCTAGATTCAGGAACCAAGTATGAGCCCTCCCAAACACCCGCCACGGAACAGCGCAAAAGTTCTAGTCCTCTATTGCCCCCCAACGATCTACTCCACGAGGCTGTCAGCCCCGCAACGCTAGAACAACGGCAATACCGGAGGACAAGTTCGACCAAAGCCTTGAAAATGCGTGATCTGGAACGCATTAAAGCCCGTCGGGCTGCTACGAGTCCTGCGGTGTTGCCAGATGTAAAGTTCATGAACCAGCAAGAAGAGCCTGGAGAGACCCTATATCTCCCAAGCACAAGATACAGCGGCAAGCCCTTCTCAGCCGGACATCGCCCGCAAGGCTCTCATTTCAGCGACTTGAGCGCCGAAATCTCACCGCCGAACGAGAAAGCTAAGCCAACAAACGAAATCTCACCCATTATACTTGTTGCCGAGCAGGAGCCCATCTTAGCCTCTGGACCAAATCTCCATGACTCCCAACAAGCAACTTCCGGCAGTATTGCTCCTCTTCCCTTACAACCGCCCAACTCCCCCGCAACTCCTCCCTTAACCCTGCCCCTCCACTTCCCCGTTCCCCCACTCCCTTCCCTCGAACCCCCCCCAGAATCCTCGCTCGAACCCCTCTTCGACCCCCTCACCCACCGCATCTCAATGTCCCACGCCGACCTCGAAGCCCGCCTCGAAGCCCGCATCTCGGCCCTCGAGAAGAAGAACGTGCTGCTTGAGAAGGCGTTCCTCGCTGTGTTGAACACGTCTGCTACTTTCAACATCCAGACGCCGCCAGGGGACCGGTCAAGCGGGTTCAGCGGGGCGAGCAGTATACCGGGGTGGGATGGAAGGGTTGATTCGATGGTTAGGGGGATGCAGGGAGGTGTGAGGATGAGTACGGCTAGTGGGCCATGAAATGGTTGTTCTGGGGTTCGGGTCGCGCCTTTTCGGTTTGAATAGCTTGCACATCTTATGTCCTATCTCTTTAAAGCTCAGCATGTCTCCTCTTTTGAGAGGCATTTCAGATCAGGTGCCCACTAAAACACCGTACATACCGAACCCCATTCAACTTCCTTCCATCCCTACTCCCTCTCACCGTCCACACGGCCCCCTTCTTAGCCCATTCCACTCCCTACCCATGCTATTCCCCCATCAGTGCTCAAGCCAAGCTCGACCAGACTGAACGTACAACCTCCCATGCATTGTAAATTGTACGAACAAGGCAGGGATAAGATTCATAAATTGGTGGTAAAGACCCGGGGGGTGGGGGGGTTGTATACGAGAGGGATATGGGTCGGAGGGTAGGGTGAAGCGGGCTGGGGGGGGAGGATGGGGTAGGGTAATTTGGATGTGGAGATGGGTTTTCTTTCCGCAAGGACGGAGTTTGGGGGTGCGAGACCAAGGTGTGATGATTTGAACTACGCGCACGGAGACCTTTCAATTGTCCCATAGACACGTACAAATTCTCAACGAAACCTCAAGTCAGAACCCATCCTGATATACAATCTGTTCCAACCTTCTCCTATGATATACTATTGCTGATCTCCCTTGGTAAGCACACCAACACGAAATGATTGAGAAAAAGGATTGGCGTATGACATTTCACTTTTAGACCTCCCAAGTGTAGATACAGTGTACTCGTTGCATCGTACGTTTCGGGAAGCTTCAGGATGTAGTCTTCCCGTTGTTCGGATGTGCTAAGGATGAAATTAATGGATTGTCTGATGCAGGTTCGAGAGATAAGACTTGGGACATTCCGGTCCGCGGCTGAGATACTTGAGGTTTGGCGATATGTGGATAGGGGTCATTGGCGTGAAGTATCCTCTTCAGAACAATATCCGTTCTAGTACAGGAGATCTGGCTGTGTAAGAAGGCTAGCAACGCAAAGAGGGCGGTTATGAGACGATTGTTTGATGTACTAGAAATGATGAAGGGTGTGGTTGTATTGTATCCGACGTCGCTAGGAAAGAGCAGGGATACAAGTTGGTTCCCATCAAAGATCTGTCATATTCCAAAGGCTGACACAACACTATCAGCAAGTATGGTGGTTAAGAGAGATCCCAAGTATGAAAACCAACAGGGCTCATTTATGCCCCTAAAATAGATTTTGAATACGGGAAGCCAATCAAATCGGTTTAGAACAACGCCTACGCTGATGCAAGTGATTCTTATAAGGTATTGAAGTAGAAGCCAAGAGACACCTGGATGCATTATCCGATGCGCGCTAAAATTTGCCATGAGTGCGTAACGATAGGCGCCTAGAGATGCATAATGGGCGCTCGAAATACAAAGGAAAACGGGCACGGACTCTGCAGCCTGGTAGTGTGTCACCATCCCCCATCACCGTTTCATCCTCTTCGGTATGATAAAGGGGTTCACATCCTTCCTCTTTACGCTTGGCGGCCTTACCTGGTTCTGCGGCGGCAACGGTCTCCTCGCTGAAGGAGGCTCGGATGAGGAAGGCTCGCTTCCCTTCCTATCGTGTCTGTTGGAACCATCCGAAAAATTGCGGCCGTGTCTTTCGGCGGCTGGGCCGGTTGGGATAGCTGGTGAGGGCACTCCTGAAAGGTTGGGAAGGCGTCCTGACTGCGGATTTGGATTTGTACTGTTTTCTTTGAAGGTGGGAGACCGAAGTGAGATGGGATTCCTGTAGGTAGTGGAGTCTTTAGAGAGGTTGGTGCTGGAATTGTGGCGGGAGGGTGGGTTGGTCTGTAAGGTTATTAACACAGCTTATTATATGTAAGAGAAAGTGACAATAGCTTACATTGCTTGCTTGCGCTTTCGGCTCCCCCGCAAAAGGCGAGGGCTCTCGCTTTCTCTTTGATGGAATAGATTGAGCTTCCTTTTTCTTACTATTACCGGTTCGCGGTGGACTCTCACGCGTAGCGCGCACGGTGGGTACTGATTTAGCATGATCGCCAAGCTGCTTCTTAGCTTGTATCTCAGGCATACGTTGCAAGTTACGCTTGTGGTCTGCTTCTGTTCTTCCTATCCTTTCCTTATCTTGTTTCATGAGCGGCCGGGTGCTTGTACAAAGTTTGGATGAGTGGCCGAATTTGCCGCATTCAAGGCATCGTTGAGCAGTGCATGACATTTTCCTGTGCTCGAGACTTCCACATCGAAAACACGCGTCTTGACTTACAAGCTTTGCATCGATGTTGTCACACATAGATGTTCTATGCGCGAAACTGCCACAAGCTTGGCAATTGGCGTTAGGGTTTAGACCATTCGAGCCACCAGATGGTTCTTGACTACAAGAACTTGCATCTTCGATCGTCTTAGCGGAAGCGGCATGTGCTTTTACAGAAGAATCCGGTAGACTCTCACTATCTGGAGAGTCCTTCACAGCGAAGCCTGCAAGCACTGGCGCATCCCACATATCAATGTCGTTGTTCCCCACGGCTGCTTTCGGCGAGCCTTTGCCCACACCATTCGAATCCACAACCAGAAGAGGCTGTCTCAGCAACCCGAGAATATCACCACTGGTGTAGCAATTTCGTGCTCTGGCATCTTCAATCATTTTGCCCCAGAATTCACCCTGCATTAGTGAGTGCGCATTTCCCAAGACCCACAAAGAAGACTTGGCACGAGTGATGCCGACGTTCATACGCCGAATGTCGGACAGGAATCCAATCGTTCTATTCATCGAAGCTCGGACACAGGAAAAGATGATGACTTCGCTTTCTCTCCCTTGGAACGCATCCGTTGTGTTGAACTCCACTCGAGTGAGTATGGACTCGCCATACTTCATAGCGAAGCGTGATCGAAGCTCTCGAAGCTGACTCTTGTACGGTGTGATAATTCCAACGTTACCGGTAAAATCGTAGCCCTTGCAATCTGTGACCAGACGCTCGAAGAGCTTCAGAGCTACCTCAATCTCCGCTAGATTAACCAGAGAGTGACCACGCGGAGCGCTCTGGTGCGCGCCTTGAACATCAAAGAAGCGGTACGGGCCAAGGATTCCACTTTGATGCCACGGCTGAGTCCTCAACCGGGCCATATTCGGGCCGTTGAGGAGCTTCCCGTCATAGAAAGCCCTACTTGGGAATAGACTGATCTCAGGGTGCATTCGGTATTGGGTATCGAGGAGATGGACGTCGTTAGGGTGGTTGGCTTGCATTCGGACAAACAAGCTTTGCTCATACTGGAATCGAGCAGCTTCTCTAGAAAGTACTGTCGGCGGTAACTGTTTGGGGTCACCTACCAATATGCATTTGGAGCATCCGTACTTGAGAGGGATCAGAGCACTAAGCTCGATTGACTGCGCTGCTTCATCGATGATGACAGTCTCAAATTCAATGTTAAGGTTCTGAAACATTTCGTGGCCACTACCACTGAGCGTAGCACAGATGACATGAGCATTGTCCAGGATGTCCTGCTGTATTTGCCGCCGGTTTATCTCAGCATCTCTGGCTACTGTGTCTCCGCTGTCCCGTACAGCATCGATCTTGTTACTGAGCTGTTGCTTCCTCCTTTTCCACAGTTCGAATTCTCGGTTTTGCTCAGGAGTTACAGGCTTGCCGCTTGCTTTCATCTCATCGACTTTGGCGTGGAGGGCATTGAGTTCCTCGCACGTGCTTTTGTGCGCCATCATAATCTTTTGAAGGTCTTCTCCCGCGGCTGTCTTCCTCCCCGCTGAAAGATTGAGTTTGGCGTTCACAAGCTCTTCGAGGGTTGCGTCAACAACGTTGGCGTTGATAGCCTCGCTTCGGCCAAGGCGGATGACCGACAGCTTGTGAAATTCACCATTCACGGTTTTCACGCCTTGCTTAAACCTCATCACCAGTTCGTCCACTGCGGCGTTGCTAGGTGCACAAACGAGAAGCTTTTTATAGGCAGCAGGCCTAGCGTTTGGTGGAGCAACCTGGGGACGTGCAATAGCCACGCCTTTGTCACCAAAGTTACCAGTCATAAGTGCACCTACCATAGCGACGATAGTCTTTGTTTTCCCTGAACCCGGTGGGCTGTTGGAGGCCAGTCAGCAATATCTGCATAAGGAAGGGCGATAGGTCCTCACCCTTGAATTAGAGTAAAGGCATCGTTGTCGATGGCAGATCTGATGGCCTTAGCTTGCGCTAAGTTAATCTTGTAATTGGCAACCAACGGGGCTAGCTGTTTCTCTGTATATTTGAGCAGTGGCGACGGCTTCGCTTTGGTTATCTCATCGCAAAGGTCAAAATACTTTAAACCCTGCAGTGCCCCGTACTCTCTTTCGAGTGGGGTTATCGACGAGACCTTGATACCATGGAGAGTAGCATTCGGTACTATCGAAGCCAGCAAAGCATTGCCGGCATTAATTCTATAAGCTATCTCCATTGAAGCCTTCTTGCGAGTGATCTTGAATACCCGGGCAAGACAATGAGGCTGGTTTGGTTGAGCCGTGGGCGACTCACCTTTAGACATCACCACTATGTCTGCTTCGCTTATGCCAATATCTTTTCCTTCGCTCATAGGCATGGTTGTACTTACTTCGATAAAAGAGTCGACGCTCATGCGATTAGCAACCTTGATTGCAAAAGACCGAAAATTACCATCTTCTTTCGCCTTGAGAAAACCTTGCCAAGCTTCCAGAACAAGAAGAGGCTCGAAAACATTCTGGTAATCAACTGGGTTACGAAAAGTACTCGCTACTAAGCTATAATCGTCCCGATCCGACCCTGGAGGGAATTGACCCGAATGAAAGAAATCCCAGCCAAGTATAGTCCGGTGAAGAGAAGTGAGATCGGGGGCTAGTCGTGCGCGCATATCTTTCGCAGACCTAACCTGTCGTGTCTTCTTCAGGGGGCCTTGTTCTCGGATCTGGTTCGTTTTGCTCGCGTGATAATCTTTGACAGCATCAGATACCTTTGCAGACCTTCCAACATTACCAAAGAGTTCTTGGTCAAGATCGTCTCCAGAGTCGGACTCAGAATCCGAAGAGACCATTATGCCGGAGCCCTTTGGAGCATGATCTTTACCTGCAACACCGATACTGGTCAGGGCCGAAATATCCTTCAATGCAGCCTTGCTTTTCTTTATTTTAAGGATTTCTTCTGCGTCGCGTTTTTTTTTTGCCTCTCTCTCTTTCTCACGTTTCTTGCGGAAGCTTGCACGTTCATCGGCAATTAGAGCTTCTGTTTTGCCTCCCTTAGCAACCTGCAGCTCACGCTTCGAGGTTTGGCGCGCTCGTTCTCCCTGAAGCTTTTTCAGCATTTCCACCGAGCGGCTGACATTGAGGATGTCCTTGTCAAACTCTGGAGTCTCTGAAAATTCATCCTCATCGGAAATCTCGATCGCCTGCTGCGAAGACTTGGCTTTGGCTTTCCATGCCGCCAAGTCAATAGTTCCAGACTTTACACCGTGCTTCTTCCCTGGAACTGAGATATTATTTCGGCTTTGATGAGATGGCGTTCCAGCTCCTGAATGTTCTCGCGATCTTGCATCGGATAGCTCGGTTTCCGTATCTACAGTTGCAATTGGACGCCCCAGATTTGACTCGAGAGCTCTCGCAAGTTCGGCTTTCTCTTGTGGTGTTAAAACCGTTCGTCCTTGCGAAGCACCTTGAACAACGTTCTCGAGAAACTTGCAAGACGCCTCGGCGAGAGTCATCCCACGATCGCTCAGGCGATCCAAAACCTTCTTGGTCAACTTGACTGATGTTTCCGCCAGAAATTGATCGCGCAATCTGAGCCATTTGACCATTGCTTCCATGGTCCTAGCTGGATGCTTCAATAACTCCGTACTGGCTAAGTGATTATCAGGACCATTTGCTCCATGTTCTTGTTTGATTAGTACCGTCGAATCTATAGCACTGGCAAAGATGCTGTATTGATTAAAGAAGTGTTCCGAGAATTGCATGGTATCTCTACAAAATTCTTTCATGACGCTATTATCAGTCGTGCGCGCTCGGCCCCATTCCTCAGTCATCTCATATATTACTCGAAGAGCCTGCCATTGGTGCTCCCAGAAGTTCTCGACGGCCTTGGATTCCAAAAGCCCAGAGAGCGTACGTGTACGAAGTAGACCACTCTGTGAGTCGCAGAGAATGTCAATTACGTCGGTACATGTTTTGAGCATCCGGGGACAGGAAGCATAAGTTCTGTTCTGAGCGATTCGACGGACGGACCATGAAATGCTATCTAGCGTGGTTTCAAAGAAGTGTTGCAGCAAATGTCCGATGGCTTCTTTCCGCGCCGATTCCGAGCTGATATTCTTAATGAGATTGACCCCTGCCTCGTAGGTGCTAGCATCAGGCGAGAACAAAGAGGCAACAAGCGCAATAGCGGTCTCTGGATGCCGAAACAGCTTGTCCAGATCGTTGGGGTTAAAATCGTTGATGCGCTCTAGCATTTGACATACCAAGTGTGTGAGATGCCCAAAAGTAACGTTGAACTGGCTTCTTTCTTTTGAATACTTCTCGTCGGCATTCGTCCTGAACCTCTCAATTCCAGTTAAGCCATTGATACCGGTCAAAGCTGCCCTGGCCACAACAACATTCCCACGATCGAGGTGGTTTACTACTGCATCCCAGATGGCAGGGGAGTATGAGCAGAAGTTGGACGGTAGTTCTTTGTTTTGCTTGAGAGCCTCTTGGTCCGTTCTCAAGTATTTGCATTCTAACGCAAGTGCGACTTTCACGGCTCTCATACATGGTCCTTCAAGCTCCAGGCGAAAGTTGTCGATAGCAGACAAAGAAGGTACTGTGAGAATACGTCCAATGTATGTGCCGGCCACTTCTAAAGTTTCGGCAGCCACGACTCGTCCCACAGCTTTAAAATACGTGTCCTCCTTGTTGCAATTTGCCAGCGTCCAATTCAGTACACCAACGCCGATTCGGTAGCACTCAATCCTGGTATATATCGGAAACCTCTCTGCTTGTAATCGGTCCATCAGCTGAAACGTAAGCGAGCGGCATGCTTGGGCCTGATGCGCAGTGTGAAGTGATGCCATGAATGGCTTGATCCAAGACAGCATGTCCTTAAGCGGGGACGTCTCATAGTTCTCGTCATCTTTGGCTTCCTGTAGAAATCTATCATATTGTGGGTTGTTAAAGACTTGCTCGATCACAGTTGTGGGCGAGATCGCGCCCATCGACTCCCAGAAGTCCTTTGGTGCAACTACAAGCAGCTGTTGAAGTGTTTGAAGCAAAAATCTTAGGCCAGGGGTGTCGTACTGCAAATGCTCAAGAGAAAGTCTGAAAAGGTCAACATCCATGGCTCGCACCGAGTGTGTTATGAGATCGCTATCAAGCTTCTCAATGATTAGTCTGATACCACACCACAGCCGCTGAATCAAGGTCAAATCCGTAATGACATCAGATGCTGATCTGAGAGTCTGAAGTAGCGAATCTCTCACGGCAAAGTCAAAGTCATCTTTAGTGAGCGGGTTTCGATATTTTGACCAAGTGTGCATAGCCCAGATGCATCTAGCATTGTTTTGATCAAAGAGGAAACTCGTAGCTGCTGGTACATAATGTGCCACCGCGAGTCGTTTGTTTGTTTGAACTAGCGCAAGCGGTTGCTCAAGGTGATTCTCTACAAGATCATCATGAGCAAGGAAAGCTTGACATGTGAGGGCTTCGAATAATGAAAGCTGGGCAGACAGCTTCAGGGCATCTCTGCCTCGGCGCCAAGTTTCAGTGGCTTTCAACGTCTGGGCTGCGCTGTCCAGCCCACGTGTGATCCGTTTTATGTCCTCGTTATCGATAATTTTGAAAAAGGCAGATACATCTTCCTCGTCATAGTCACTAGGTTGGTCAGCAGTTGCAAAATAGAGCTATAAAACATCCTTTCTTCATTTCAGACAGACTCACAGCCTCATTCTCTCAGTTCTCTGATGCTTGGATTTGTAGTAGTCTACTATGCAAGTATCGCATTTACCTAACTGCAGGCTGATCTGTGCCCTCAAGTATTCCTGGTGTGGGACCACGTCTTCACCATCATAGGCGAACAGCTTTAGGCATTCAAAGGCGAGATCTCTGCGGTGCTGAACAGAGGTTAGGACTGAGTCTTCTATTTTTATATATTCACCATCTTCGCCTGAGACCTTTGACCCTACAGACGCAGAGGCATCGTACACAGCGCAGAACCAGTGAAGCTCAGGAGGCAGTCCTTTGAGCTCACTTTAGTAGGCACCATGATCAGTATACTCGCACTCAAATGCTCCACTGGAAGTTCAGGGGCTCACTGAAGCTCGGACAATATTTCCGCCATGGTTGCCACCCGCTGCTACCTTGACGGTCTTCTTTAACGGTCCCCCTCAAGGCTGCACTTCCCCAGAGGACAATCTACAGAGTATTTGGCCTTTGATCCGGATATGTCCCATCGCGAAGGCCGGTGGAATTGCCTACTGGGGGACGGGGAATTCTACAAGTGATTCCTTTGTTGCATGTGATGTACCTAACAGGCTTGCCTGCAAATCATGAAACCAATAGGGAGCCCCACCTGCGAGGTAGTGAATTCAATTTCGTGCCGTGTCAAAGCTACAGAAATCAGAAGGTGAAGTATTGATAAGATGTACCCTTTCAATCATTGACTTCTGTGTCTTGGCAAAGATATTCGAGTAATTATACGGAGTAGTGACGAGGCGACGCGGACGGACTTGCCTCAGGACCTCAGACGTGTAAATTCAACTAAACCCCTTCGGGATAGCTGCGCTAGACCCTTTCAGGTAAGTCACCACGGCTAAGCCCCTTTGGGTTAGCCACCTTACTAAAAACTTACGTAAGCTGTGCTACATTACCCGTAGGCTGCGAAGTCATCCAAAGGATCGCTAATCCGAAGGGGCTTAGCCCTTGAACGTCTGAGGTCCTAAGGCTGCTTACAGCGGAAGTGGCAAATCCCAATATACATTCCGTTATGAAGAGAGTTCCGGATACATAGGTATTACTGTAATCGATTAAAACACCCAGAGCAAACTTCATATAATAAAATTACCACCTAGATGTATTCCGTACCTTATTCCAATTTTCCGAAGTGATGGACAGGCCCTGCGAGCTCATACTTAACACCCTCAGACATTCTCATAGATAACTGTAAAAGCCCAAGTGTCTATTACAGTC
>JAABUL010001472.1_pt1 | contig 44840 bp, 45 predicted proteins | sample 5559151 | NCBI WGS metagenome assembly JAABUL01 (sample SAMN10711876, study PRJNA513368) | rock metagenome | isolation source: Antarctica rocks | place: Antarctica: Victoria Land, Pudding Butte sud
GTAGAAAGGATAATAATAGTAAGTAGTACGACGGTACTAACTAGCGCCGTTAACGTAGTTAAGTTCTTTAGCTAGCCCTCGAAGCTAAACTACGTTAGACGGCGAAGATAGAGGGACCTATAGAGGAGTATAGAGGAGGTCGAAGGCCTACTTAGAAGTAACCTAGGAATATACTTCCGCTAAGTAGTAGCGGTATTCGTATAGGAAAGTAGAACGACTTAGCGATCTATAGGCGACGACGCGGATAGGCTAGAAGCGGACGACTCCTAGGTATTACTATTACGTATTAGATTCTACGCCGCCGTTTAATACTAGAAGGTAACTAGTAAGGACCTAGATAATCTAGATAGAGAAGAGTAAGATATTATCTAGTACGCTCCGGACTAGTAGAATATAATAGGTAACGGATACTACGACTAAGTATAGGTATAAGAGTACCTAGAAGTAACGGATAGGTCCTAAATACCCGCTAATAGTACGTTTAAAGGGCGACTACTAACGTAGGTCTACTACGTCGTATCTATTAAATATATTAGTTAGAACGACGGTACGAACTAAGACGATAGTAGTTAAGACGATATATACTTTACGCCTATATAGTAACGTAAAATATATACTAGAGTCTTCGTTTAACTATACTAGGCGACGTATCTACTTAGGCGGGTAGATAAAATATATAGTATAACTAAGATTAAGTACGTAAACCTTAGGCCGTAGAGAGAGGTACTTAGAGGTCGACGTATATACGCTCTATTAATAGTATACTATAGTATCTATATCGTACCGAAGGACGAGTAGAATAATACTAACCTTAGCGAGATATATATTAATAATACTACGGACTTCGAGACCTATAACCGACTCTAGAACGAAGGTTAGGAGGTAGACTAAATAAGGGATACTCTAGCGTCGCTTAAGAGATATAAAGCTATTAGAAAAGAGAAGTTACGGCTACTATAAGAGGTAGTACGTAATCTCGTAGCTATCGATATAACCTAGAGTAGTAGAAGTAGGTAGTAAGTAGCTTAGGCTATAAGAGGAGGAGTAAGAGGTCGAGGTAGAGGGTCCGTATAATAGAGGAAGAGCTAATAGAATCTCTAGCCGCGTAATTAGTAGGGCGTTATAATAGTAGTAAAGCGTAGTTTAACTTAAACTTAAACTTTAACCTCGACTATAGCTAAACCTTAAGCCTAGAATAAGGGTAAATACTACGGGCTATCTAGCTACTAGTAGGTCTATATATACTAACTTAAAGAGAATAGTGTCTACTCTATTATAGGAGCTTATAGTACTATATCTTAACTATAGGTTTAACCTTAGTCTATATATAGTAAAGGAACTACCGCGGGTTACGAGCGCCGTAGCCCTATATATAACTTAAGTAACTATAACTCTAATAACGGTTTATCGATTTAAGTTAAGTTCTAAGTTTAATACGGATAATCTCGAGTATAGCGCGAATACGATAACTATACCGAATTATAGAGGTAGAGGTAGCCTCTATTACGACTAAGTAAGTAATAGGGGCGCGGTAGGTAAGCGATCCCTTACTAAACTTAAGGCTTAACTTAAACTAAATATATTAAAGGCGTATATTACGTATTAATTTAATAGACTACGCGGTCTGTCTACTTATAAGACTAAACGATAGTACCTACGTAATAACCTAAACCTTAACTTAAATATTAGGTTAAACCTTTACTATTTAAGGTTTAAGTAATATTTAAGTTAAGGTTTAGGTCGTTACGTAGGTACTACCTTTAATATTACCTTATTTAACGACTACCTTATATTTACTATACTATATAGTTATAATACTTCTAACTACTACCTCGACGAGTATAGACTATTAAATACTACCTTTACGTTTAGGACCTTATCTCCGCCTAGTAATATAGTAACCTCGTACGTCTCCTAAAATAACGGTATTGCGTATATAGTATTACTAAACTTTCTAATATTAGTACCGATATAAAGCCGCTACGTAATTTCGTAGTACCGCCTATATAGGAGCTCGTAGACTAAGAGACGAAGCTTATACTATAGCCGTAGTAGCTACTAGAGGATAAGTAGTAGGCGGAGAAGAACGAGCTATTCCTCTCTATATACGATAAGAACGGCTACGAGAAGATTAGCGCTATAATAAAAGACTACTTTCCTCGACTCTAGCGGCCTATACGACTATAATACCTTATTAAAGGATTAAGAGGAGGTAATCGTTAGCCGTCTTAGTAGGGGTAACTATATTATCGTTACGACCTTCTATACGGGATATAAAGAGGAGAAGGGTAGCCTTAATAAGAGCGATATTAAGAAGTATAGGATAGGCGGCGCTCTAATAGTCTAGCTATACGCTAAGCCTATCTATAAAGTTAATAGATAGTTACGGATAGTACTAAAGGAGTAACTTACTAATTAGTATAGTAATAAAGGCTTCTTATCGTACGATTAGGTAGTTAACTAGGGGTATATAGTATTTAATAAGGATTTTAAGAATACGGCTAGGACTATAATAAGAGCAACGTAGAAGAAGGTAGTAGCTACGTTATAGGAGTACCTAGCGTAGTTTAAAGACTAATAGACTACGAGTATAATAATAGGAATAGGATATAGTAGTATAGTTTAACTTAAACCTCGGGTTAAGGGGAAGGTTTAGTCGGTTATTATACGGGCTAAGGAGATATATTTAGTAGAGGATACTTTAACTTTATCTTTAAGTTAAAACTAAATTTATATACGGTTATCCTTTCCCTTATATACTTCTACTTCCTTTAGTATCCCTATTCCTAGCGCCTTTACTATAGCTTCTAATTAGCTAATTCTTAGTACTTACTAAGCGATAGTAGTTCTTATCGGCGCGATAACGTATTCCTCGAAGTCGCTATAGCTAAGCTATAACTATACCGTAACCTAGTCCTTTTCTAACCTACCTATTATCTTTAGTAGCGTATAACTAAGCGTCCGTAAGTTTACCTAGTCTAGAGTCTATAGGTAGATAGTAGAGACCTCTAATAGCGGGTATAAGAGTAGTAATAAATAGGAGGCCTCGTTTACGAAGGGAGTACTACGTAACGGTAGTAGGAGTAAGGAAGCCGTCTAAAGAAGTCTTAATAGCGGTAGTAGAGAGATTATAGCCTTAAGAAGCGCTTATTAAGGCCTATAAGGCGATTTATATAGTAAAGGGAACCTATCGAGATTGCTATCGCTATCTAAAGTATAACTACTTAGGGGAAGGCCTATTAGACTACGACTCTAGATAGATAGCCTCGGCGTCTTCTATAGTATTAAGGTTAATAAGACGGTACCGTTAAAGTCGTCTACGCCGTCCGTACTATCGCTTATATAGCCCGAATAGCGTCGTTTATAGCTATAGTACTTTTAGATACTATTTAGCTACGACTAATAGAGGTTTAAGTAGTACCTACCTCTATAGTATATATAGGTAGCTATAGAGAATACGACGCGTACCGTAACGCGTAAAGAAAGGTCGAGTACTACCCTTAACTTAAGCCTTAGGTTAAGGTTAGGGAGTAATAGAGAGCTAGAGAGCGTAGGGAGCTAGGGAACGAAGGCTTAAGTTAAGGGCGTACTCTTAACTTAAGCTTAAGGTTAAAGCTAGAGGACGCTAGGGAGTATAGAGAGCGTAAGGAGCTAGAGAATAAAGGCTTAAGTTAAGGCTACGCTCTTAACTCGAGCCTAAGGTTAAAGCTAAGGGACGCTAGAGAGTATAAGGAGCGTAAGAGCGCTAGGGAGGCTAGGGAGCGTTACTTAAGGTATCGTCTAACTCCTACTCTACGGTACTCTCTAGTACTCTCTACGCTCCCTAACGACCCGTAGCTAGACGTTCTTCCTAACGTAGCTATTTATATATATTAAGTTATCTTACCTATAATACCTACTACTACCTACTCTTTAAAGAAGTACTTACGTAATACTACCTTATAGGATCGTAATAGCCTATTATACCTCTTAAATTTAGATAGATTATCGTTACCGCTACTATTATATAATCGAGGGTAGACGTCGTTTAGATATAGCCGCTAATACTACTTAAATAGGCCTTCTATTACCTCCTTAATAATATTTACCTATATTAGATAGGTATCGTTCTACTTACTAGTAAACTACTAGTTCTTATACTATAGATTAAGGTAGATTACCGCTCGATAGGCCGGTATCTTATCTAAGAGGGTATAGTACTTATTTAGCTTCTTCTAGCTAAGATTAATATATACTTTAAAGTAAGTATTAGCCTATCTAGCGTAGAGTTACTTCTATCGTTCTAATTACGTTATAAGGAAGTCTATCGTACTAAGGTTCTACTATAAGGCTCTATAGTTACCTTTACTTAGATTAGCTTAAACTTAAGTACTTATAGTAGTAATTAGCTCTAAGGCGTCTTTAAGCTTAATAGCTTAATAGATTATATTATAAGTACTATTCTATTAAATACTACTATTCGTAGCGAGCCTATATACTAGAAGTATCTTATTAACGTCCCTTTACTTACTCTTAAAGAATAACTAACGAGCTAGTAAACCTCGTACGTAATAAACAATATTATAAAGCTTACTAATAGGCTCTTTCTAACGCTAGGTTTATAGAGCCTTCTACTCGTTACTTACTATAACGTCGTATTTAAACTACTCGATATTCTTATCTATAGCCTTACTATCGTCGTCTACTAATACTCGCTATATTACTTTACTAATATAGTACTAGTCGGTACCTAAAAGGATAGCCTTATAGATAAGGTTAATAATATAAGTAATATAGTATAGTCGTTACTTAAGTAGCGTAATATTAAGGTCGTCGCTAAGTAGCTAGATAGCCTTATCGTTATTCGTTACGTAATTAGCGACGAAGTAGCTAAGTTTATCGCTAATTTAATAGTCTTAAATAGTAGAAAGTAGCGTCTATACTATATTAGAGCTAGTATATAGACCTTAAGTTAGTATAAGGCGTAGAACTACTATTCTAGCCTTATAATTAGCGCTAATATAATACGTAACTATACTAAGAAGGTCTATATTACTCCTACTTATCTATCTATTAAAGGATAACGTAATACGGCTATAGGAGCTACCTAGAGCCTCGATAACCTATTCCTTTACTAGAGGATAGAAGTACTTAATCTATAAGCGGATTATAGATAGTAATTAAGGTATAGTATCCTTTATAATAGGGTTACGCTCTATAATAAGGTCGTAAAGTTAGGTAGAGGTTACTTAACGTATTAATAGCTACTATATAAGAGTAAAAGTAAGATAGATAGCCTTATAACGCTATCGGTCGAATACGGTATTCTACGCGCGCTTCTAAGCCTATATCTAGTTATATACTATTCTCTTCCTTTTTATTAATATCGTTAAGTACTTATAGCTAGTAGACGTAATACTATAGTAGTTAAGAAGGTAACGGCTAGGTCTAGTAGTTAGATTAGACGGAAGCGTAAAGAGGATCCCTTTCTTAAAGTAATAGCTATAAAGCTATAACTATATTCTATCGTAAACCTTTATAATCGGTTTACTATACCCTTACTTCTATATCTAACTAGCTAGGCTACGCTTAGTCGGTAGTATTAGATAATAGCCTTTAGTAAGTCCTTTACCTACTAGGAAGCTATTCTTTATATAGCGAGGAGTATACGGTATAGTAAGGCCTAACTAGCGATATATCTCTATAAGATTATCTCTTAATATTAGGGAAGAGATTCCGCTATCGCTTAAGGCTATATTAATATTATAGCGTAGTAGATAGATCGAGGTAGTTAATAAAGAATTTAGAGTATATATTTAATATAGAAGTAGATAGGAGGTTAAAATTTAAGTTTAGCTAACAACGCGATAGACGCGATATTTAGCTCGGAGGGCTCGGCTCGCGGCGGTCCGAAGCCGGCCGGCGCTAGTCCGCTTTAAGAAGGATGTTTACGCTATCTTAGCCGCGGAGGTATTACTACTATACATCTACCTCCGCGCTTAGTAAGCCTTACTTACTTGCTACACTCACTACTTGCTTGCTTATACTTAACAGTAATCTATACTTACTTACTTGAATCCTACAAGTAAGCCAAGTAAGCAAATCTGCTTGCTTGGTGGACACCCTGATTTATACTAAACAGATCTTGTCAGCACTAGGCATAGCCTTCTTCCGGAGTGGTGGCGAAGCCGCTGCCAGGCACGCATTCACACCTCAGGCTTGAGAAAGCCTCAAAGGCCCTTGAGGTCGTAGAATACCTAAGGAAAACCCTGAGGGGTCGTATTTGACCTGCGAGACGGAGCTTACGCGCCCAGATCTAGAGACAGGGCGCCAACATCCGCGGTCTGTACTACCAGGGACAACTCTCAAGACAAAGATTACGAAGAACTCACTGAGCTTACCTACCTTGTTAGGTTGTCCAGAAACTCTGTTTTCCCAGATTACTGATCCCACGCTGACGCCATCAATGTCCCATCAAATCCGGAAGGAAGAGAGCTCCAAAGCTTCATCTGCGGCGTCGGCCTCGGTCTCCAGCTCGAGGAATTGCTAAGCAAGACTTCGTCAACTTGTAGTCTGTTACTTATAGAGAGGCTCGTTACTCTGCCTTGAAGTCAGTGATCCATCATCTAGACTTCTAGACTTCAGTACGGCTCAATCCACTTCTCAAACAGCAACTGCTCGCCTAGCAGCCCACACGTCCCACCTCACCACATCACACGACATGGCATCCAAAGCTTTCGCAGTAGTCGCAGGCGTCGGCCCAGGCACTGGCGCATCGGTTGCACGCCGCTTCGCTCAAGCATACCCTGTAGCGCTGCTCGCCCGTAGTCCCGAGAACTTCTCGGAACTTGTAAAGGAGATCAACCAGAGCGGCGGTAAAGCTATCGGTATCTCCACCGATGTCTCGAGCGAGGAGAGCGTCAAGAATGCGTTCAAGAAGATCAAGGAAGAGTTCGGAGATGCCAATTGCGCCGCAGCAGTCTTCAATGCGTCTGGACGATTTGCGAGGAAGCCGTTCTTGGAGATGACTGTGAAGGACTTCTCCAACTCATGGGAGGTCAGTGTGTAAGTGCTGAATCAAAGCTGGGTCAGATCCTGGAGGTTGGAAAAGTATTGCTGACACCTGACACAGTCAAGGAGCCCTCATCTTCTCCCAAGCAGCGCTCCCGGGCCTTCTTAAGCATGCTGAGGACAAGTCAGCCAAGTACCCACCCACACTCATCTTCACCGGTGCAACCGCTTCGGTCAAAGCCAACGCTCAAATGTCCGGCTTTGCGGCACCCAAGTTTGCCCTACGGGCCATGTCGACCTCCCTAGCCAAAGAGTTCGCGCCGAAGGGCGTGCACGTCGCTCACGCGGTCATCGACGGTGTGATCGACATCCCAAGGACAAAAGACTGGCTGAAGGACATGCCACCAGAGGCGAAGATTGGTGCGGATGATATCGCACAGAGCTATTGGGCCTTGCATGAGCAGAGCAACAGGTGTTTCACGAATGAAATAGACATCAGGCCGATGTTGGAGAAATGGTAGTGTGAGATGATGAGATAGTACATACTGTAGACGTATCGTGCTAGAAGTGAAAGGTCGGGATCTCGTCCGCCGCTTTGGCCTTCCGCTTCGCCTCTCGCTCCTTCCGCTCCTTGTCTGCCTTATACTTCGCACGCCACTCACGCGCAGCTGAGTCGTCGGAGGTAGCGTTCTTAGTGCTTTGATCTCCAGAGTTGGAGCTTGCGGGTGGTGCGGATTTCTTGGCCGGCTTGGTAGTGGTAGGCGCTCGCTCTGGCGAGACAGTGAATGTCGAAATCGTATTGCGAGTAGTGTCTGAACTGGGCTTCGCAAACTGTGCGAATATAGAGCGGCCTTTCTCTCGCGCCACGCCGTTGCTCTTAGGTTGCGGCGACGAATCACCGGCAGTCGACTCTACCCGCCTCTTCTCAGCTTTTGCGTAGCTGGGCCGGACTGTCCGAGCTGGTGGTGCGTCCAGATCTCCGTCCTCCTCTGAGTCAGGCTCAGGCGGCTGCGCCTTGCGAGTGCCTCCTGGACCCACGTCGTCCGAGATAGCAGTAGACCTCACCGACGTGGCGTTGCCCACCATATCTCGTGTCCTCTCCACATTCTCTGGACTCTGCAGAAAGCCCGCCGCCGCTCTCGTGTTTGCCTTGCTTTGATGCTTCCTCAGTAGATTCTTGCCAGCACCCTGTCCCTGCACACCGGTCATCAGGACAGCAAGCTGTGGATCCTGCATGAAGTCGTCTTCCTCCTCGCTACTATTCTCATCATCGCTATCCTTCATCGCCGCCTTCCTCTTCTTAGCCATGTCCTCAACCTCCAACTTGAGCTTCATCTCCCCACTCTGCGCCGTCTTCCCATCAGTCGCACGAGCAACAGACTTCAGCGTAGCTGCGCCTCGTGATTTTGCCAACCTTCTAAGTCGCAAGTACTCGGCGCGGTGGATATGCTGGGTGAACGTCTGTGCCGTGGAGTAGAACTCGTCCTCGACCATGCGCCAGATGTCGTCCGCTTGGTAGCCTTCGCGCATGTAGACGGTGGCTGGAGCTGCTGGTGGTGGAGACGTTGACGGTGAGCGGTTTCGTTGTTTCTTGGGCCTCTTCTCAGGTGGAGGCGGCGTGTGAATGGGGTTGAGATCTGAGTCGACCAGGTCTTCGTCTTCCTCCTGGTTGACAATTGGGTTACGTTTGGGCGCGGGTGATGATCGTGGCTTCTTCTGCTTTAGCTTCTTGTCCTCCTCGTCGACCTCCCATGGTAGCACTCGAGGCATTTTGCCAGATCTGGATACTCAAAGTACGGTCATCCAGCGCAGATGTGTTGCGATACGCGTTTCCTCCGCGTCCTCGTTGGCCAATCCTGTTGTTGTTCTGGGAAGAGCATCGCGTTCCGAAACTGTGTCCGAACAAATAGTGAAGCCTACTCGTTCCTTGTGCTGCAGGTGGATGTTATCACAAAGGTGAATCGCGTGGTACCGAACGAAGGCAACAGCCTGCAGGTCGATTTAGGGTGGACCAACCCTAAGCAAACTACACATCTTCATCGGCCTCACTTGAGAATTCCTTCGACATCAACATATATCAAGATGTTAGCTCTAGCCATTACCGCCGAGCTCAATGGGTCTGTCAACTCGACTCACACTCCGCACTCAAACACAGCTAACATTTCCCAGCGTGACCGATCTTCATCCGGACGATTCAGAAGACAACCCATTCTTCTACACCTTCAAAGTCCAGTGCACATCATGCCGCGAGGTTCATCCGAACTGGGTCTCTCTCAGCCGCTTCGTAAGATACTTCTTGACTTTGATCAAATTGAAACCGTGGCTCTGACTCTGTCACAGGAACAGAACGAGCAATCCGGCAGCAGAGGGGAGGCCAACTTCGTGTGGAGGTGTAAGAATTGTAAGGTCCGCCTTGTCATCTCTTGAACTTCCGTTGCTACACGCTTAACTGACACAAACGTAGAGGGAACACTCGGCGAATATCATGGATGCTCCAAAGGTGTACCCCCAACAGGACCCGGCTAAGGCGATGAACGTCATCACGATCGACTGCAGGGGGCTGGAGTTCGTTGAGTTCAGAGCTGATGTACTCTCATCTTTCCGTGGTATCAGGCGTATCAGGCTAATACTTCACAGGGCGACTGGAAGGCGGTCGGCTTGGAGTCCGGCACGAAGTTCGCCGCTATCGATCTCACAGACGGCGAGTGGTTTGATTACGACGAGAAACCTGGAGAGGAAGTGAGCATCGTCAACGTGAAATGGGAGATCCGGAGGGCATGACGGCAGTGATGCCTTATGAGTGCCATGGATTGGCTCGAGACCATGCGATGAACGTGATAATGATACTTCCATGTGGGATGGCAAATGATTTGGGAGCCAATAGCTTCAGGTAATCTTCCTTCGGACTACAGAAACATCTTCACCACTCATTCATGCAATAATGTACCTTCAGTACTGGCCCACTATACGACTTTCTTTTGCCACCATAGAAGTAGAGCGCACAAGCAATACCCACAAGCCCCAGGAACAACATAATGGCCCAGTTGAACTCGCCCGCACCTCCGACTTCCCGTACAGGCCAGAAGCACCAGAAGAAACACCAAGCAGCATAAGCAGTCGCCACGCAGTTCACCGGCAAGCCAGCTCTACCAAGTGACCACCGCGCACGTGGTAAAGGCTGCTTGCGAACGCGCCTGAGCATGATGCAGCCAACACAAAGTCCGTAGGACGCCATGAGCGCCGTTGTTGCGAGCGAGAGGACGATGTTGAAGGCGATGCGGCTACCGAGGTTGATGAGGGAGGTAAACATGGTGAAGCCAATGCTGAGCAGGATTGAATTGCTTGGGACACGGTAGCGTGGCGAGACTCTTCTGAGCCATGGCGAGAAAGGAAGGCCGTTGTCGCGGCTGCCGTCTTGTCAGCCATGCAGCACGACAGAAGCTGGCTTGGGTACTAACGCGAACGCAAAGATCTGTCGAGATGCGGACGCCAATGCGCTGATGGTAACCATGATGAGAAGTATGAGGATCATGACTGCGAAGCCGGTTGCCGGTCCTGCAGCGGGCATAGCATTTCGTAAGACGTATACTGGATACAGCCGATCTAGTCAGCACATACCGATCGAGTGCACGAGAAATTCCTTCTTTGGCTCCCTTACTTACCAAGCGCATGTTTAGCCTGTACAGCTTCCTCAATGGAGCCAATGTTGAAGCAATAGGTAAGTAGTACGATCAGGGTGAACGGCACACTCTATAGCGTGATCAGCCACTGGCCGAGCCAGAACATACGTCAAGCACATACCAGAGCATAGGTCCACACCATCGATCGTGGCACAACGACTGCTGCGTCCTCGACTTCTTCGGAGAGATGTGCCAGAGCATCGCTGCGCGCGCAGGCGAACACACCAGTAACCTGCCCTGCGAGGACCGAAATCCCAAGGCTCGACCATGTTCCGGTGTAGTCCCTGAATTGACCGAACATCTCGGCGGTTGACTTGGTTGGCGACACTATGACCCACAGCATCACCACTATAGGTACGAAAGCGAAGAAGCGGCAGGTCGCGAACACGCCTTCTGCGATACGTAGATGTCCGGCAGCAAACACATCAAACGCAGAGACACCAGTCACCAGAGCCATAATGATCAGCGTCCCAGCCCATCTGGTCGGGACGTAGTTCCGATCACTGACCACGACGAGAGCTTGTATGAGATCGGCGATGATGAAGCAGTCCGCAGCAATGGTGGCCTGCCAACCGATCGCCGTCGTCCAGCCGGAGAGGTAGGAAAGGAAACGTTGACATCCTTTCGGAGCGAACTCTGACACCTAGTGAGATTGTCCGCCCGCCGTAGGTGCCATCGACGCCATCTCAGCCAGCGAGAGGACCACGAAGAACTGGCCGATAGACGTCCAGACCACAGACCAGAATAGACCGGCCAGTCCGCCGTGCATCAAGGCTGGCGTGTTCGCGGTGAGGAGGAGTTCCTATGTGCCCAGCACACACGAAGCGAATCCGACGGTCGAGAGGAACTGGAATTTCCGATTGAGCTCCTGGCGTTTGCCCATTCGCTATCGTTATGTTAGTGGCATGGCTAAAGGCCGTCTGGTTTTGTCACGCACCTGCCTGTCAATGTTGTCTTGCGTGCTGCTCAGTCTTCTGCGAGGGGTTACGGGACACAGCTCTACATCTTTCGTATGGCTGGCTGAGTCGCCATCGGCCGCGTCCTCGGTGCATTTGGAGTGTGCTGAGAACCTGCGGAAGATAGGCGAGGAAGGCATTGTGGTAGGAGACAAGCGTTGCTGAGGAGTAGGAATACAATTATGGCAAGCAATCGCGTCCAAAGAGATGTATGCCTTTCTTGATACTCAGTAGACGAAGCGGCGTGGTAGCATGAATGGAGCCAAGGAAAGTGGTACCTACCCGGCCAATCGTGCCTGCTGTCCTCAAGGCACTGCAGGAAGAAGAGCAAGAGGGACAGACAATGCGCTCCTGCTTTGGCGCACTGCAAATATGGTGGAGCACACCACACTACTGTCCTTCAGGAAAAACATGCACTGCGTGGTCGCAACACGTACTGGCTCAAGTCTCGCAAGCGCTGGCATACTATCAGCTGCGCCTCAAGAAGCTGAACTCGCGATTGAACACCTCTGATTATGTGAGAGGGCCTGGTGCAAGTTCTTATAGGCATCCTTCACGGCACAAGGCTGGCTGCGAACAGCGCGTGCAGGTCCACTCAGAGCTTCTAGAGCTGTTCCTGCAGCCTCAGTGGAGATGGTGTGCCAGGATGTCATGATGGCCTCGCATAAGCGTGCGATCAGGTGATGGTTAGGTGTCCAACCTCACTCCATCAAATCTTCGAAATCGCAACCGGTGGTCGTGCTGTTTGTAAGTTGTTGGAGCGCGATATACAGTCTGACCATATCGTGCCTAATCTGGAAGGTGATCTGCAATCACTGAGTAATGGGAGCTCTCAGTTGTGGCGTGCTGTTGGTGAGAATCAGGAGAGCTCTTTTAGCGCCTGTGAAGTAGACAATAGCGCTTGAGAATCGCTTCGTGAACCAAGACGCCTGCGTCGTCAGTCTCGTGAGCAACGCGACAACCAGCAGGATGAGTAGAGGTTTCGCGAAGATGCCTGCAGCACGTGTGCATGTGCATGAAGTTCCTGCCGGCCACAGCTACCGACGGAGGAGCTTCCTGTCGATCGCCACGCGAATGCAGGTTCGCGCAGGATCAAATACAGCCTAGCGATGCTCTGGGCAAGGTGGAGGACAGACCGTAGCCGCGGAGGCCGGTGGTGAGGGGGTGATGCATCGATATCGCTATCACCCGCCCGATGGTGGGGTGGGATTGGAGTGCATGAGCGTTTTGGTTTAAATATTTCCCGCAAACGTGATGGTGGTAATTGAGGTGACATGGCGTTTGGAGGTCGAGATTGGCAGAGGCTCTCGCGCGCTGTGCCGACTGCCACAGGCCGGAAGGAAGGCCTATCATCGCAGCGTGGCGAGCGTGGCCTCCAGGGGGGATCTGGAAGAGCACAAACAGCGCTAGAAGGTCTTCGCGGGTCGCTAGCAGCAGAAAGGATGGAACCCCGAGCCCTGTGCTTGAGAACCCTGCCTGTCACCACCGTTCTTCGGCGTTGGTGGTTCTGCGTCTTCGCCTGCATAAACGAATGGCAAAAGGACTTCTCCAGACTCTGCCTTTCGTTTCGTCCCATCCTACCCCTTGCAAAAGTCCAGCAACCCCTCCCCATATCTGCAATCTCTACTTCATGGGCCAACATCGCAATCACTTCGCGTGTAGAAGCCGCGGCCCGCTGAATTAAAGCTGCCGACTCAGGGTTCTTCATTCGTTTACGGCCCAGACGCTCGACTTCACCGCACGCTCCATCAGTAGTCCCTGGCTGCACTTCAGTCGACCACACGGCCGCCAATCAGCAGAAGCACACCTCCTTGCCTCGCCGTTGACCCGCCCTCGCCATTCGACTTACCTTCCGATCACCTCGAACCACAGTTGCGATCTGCACAGATTTCCAGTACTACGAGCATAGACGTCGGCAATGGCTTCCAAAGTATGTTGAGAACTGGTCGCGAGCCACTGTCATGCTCAAAGCCGGCTAACATGTAACTCAGTTCCTCCGGGAATACAAGCTGGTGGTGGTGGGAGGAGGTGGTGTGGGGAAGAGTTGTTTGACCATTCAACTCATACAGAGCCACTTCGTGGACGAATACGATCCTACAATTGAAGGTCCGGCGAAGCCTATGCTCATCTATCTGCTTATGGACTGACGTGATCTGCCCGCAGATTCATATCGCAAGCAATGCGTGATCGACGAAGAAGTTGCGCTTCTCGATGTCCTCGATACGGCCGGTCAGGAGGAGTACTCCGCGATGCGCGAACAGTATATGCGGACAGGCGAGGGCTTCCTACTGGTCTACAGCATCACATCGCGGCAGTCATTCGAAGAGATAGTCACATTCCAACAACAAATATTGAGAGTCAAGGACAAGGACTACTTCCCGATCATTGTGGTCGGCAACAAGTGCGATCTGGACATGGAGAGACAAGTCAGCATTGAAGGTGGGTCATACATCTTTCTTATTCGCGATTGTCAGGCGGAGATGCCGGCATAGTCTTATGCACTCCAGGCTAACACATGCTTCTGCGCTCAGAGGGCCAAAAACTAGCACACTCATTCGGCTGCGACTTCATCGAGACCTCAGCAAAGAACCGCATAAACGTCGACAACGCCTTCTACGACATCGTACGAGAGATCCGGAGATACAACAAGAACATGTCCGGCTACTCAGGCGCGCATACTGGCAGACCCGGCGGCCCTGACCATAAGCTGGACATGGACGACCGGGACGAAGATGCGGGCTGCTGCTCGAAGTGCGTGGTCATGTAAGGCGGCCAGCGGGCAGTTGGGATGAGGCGCAAGGCGATGGAAATGCGCATGAGATTCGGAGAGGACCACGCACCATTGAATACGACGACGGCAGTGCAAACCGCAGACGGCCGGCTAGACCACAAAAGGCGGAGCGGAATAGATATGGGTGGTGGCGGAGAAGCAAACCTCACGGGACTGCATCCAGATATCCTGTTGTTTATTGATTGATATCCCTTATGCGCGTGGGCAGAGTACGGCGCTTTTCGGACGGGCATGGCAGATGCAGAGGTCTTCGTTCCTGGCGCAAGGAACGAGATACAGCATCCCGGTACGAGGAAGCGCGTTGTGTCACGGTACCAAGGCCTTGCAAGATATACAGACAAGGCTGTTATGGTATCGAATTAGATCTCAAACTCTCCTCCCTCAGATTGTCCGATCTTGCACGTGATCGTCGCGCTTTTAAGCTTTGTTTTGATGTCTGCAACTGCGTGTTGAGGAAGGAACGACCACAACTGAATCTCCCTATAATGATAATGGCGCAAGGACAGGCGAGCAATCTCGACCTCGTGGCATTCTGCGATAAGTATATATCAGGACCTACGCTTCCTCAAGCACGGACAGCACTAATGAGACTCAGCTACCCGTACGAGGAATCGGTACTTCCAGAGGTGATACGCGAGCCGCTATACACGCTCTATCTTCCATACGATGACCGGCCCCATGGAGAACTCTTCGCTTCAAATGTCCAGCTCATGCCATGGTAAGTCGGACTGATTAACAAAAGGGCTCTCGAAAACACAATCAAGCACCATTCGCCCTGCTGCACGAGCGTTGAACTCGATTGAAAGTCCGAGACATCTGTTAAGTGTCCTTGCTAAGTCTTTTGCACATCTATTCAGGACCGAGGACTTCGAAATAGACCACGAAATTCACACGGTCAGACTCAAGGACTCGTCAAATGGATCCCACACGTCTTCAGCTTGTACCGCGGCCTTTGCAGATGTCATCAACGAAGCGATTGATAAGGACATCTTTCGTACCATCCACGAGCAGCACAGCGAGATGTTCCCGATCTTGGGAGCCAAGTATCCTGTTCGGCTGGAACGGTTTGCTGCCGATCTGTTCGGAATCACTGCTCGAGGTGCGCATTTGACCGTCTACACCATGACCAAGGATGGCATGCGCATATGGGTACCAAGACGTAGCCCGAGCCTGTTTACTTACCCGGGCAAGCTCGATACGACAGTGGCGGGGGGAGTCAGTGCTGGCGAGACACCGATGCAGAATATTATCCGCGAGGCTCAGGAGGAAGCATCACTTCCGGCTGAGCTCATCCAGAAGGGCATACGCACGACGGGTCTTTTGACTTACATCAGCTACGAGCTCGAGAAGCCCGGTGGGAATGAGAGCTGTGTCGTTCCTGATATGATCTACGTGTTCGATCTCGAGGTCGCTTTAGACGTAATCCCGGTACCAGAAGACGGAGAGGTCAAGGAGTTCTATCTTATGAGTCTGCAGGAGATCAAGGAAGCTCTCGCAACGGGGGAGTTCAAGACGAACAGTGCGGTTGTCATGCTAGACTTCTTCATCCGACATGGCATTATCACGCCGGACAATGAGAAAAACTACGCAGAAATTGTCATGCGAATGCATAGGAGGCTGCCATTCCCTACTTCGGCATGAAGCAATGGCAAACAGCTGCACTTGAGCACGACAGACGGTTCGTAAGTAACGCATTCGAGCAAAAATCAACCAAGGCACGTCTGCATGGCTCAAATTCACTCTTCACCCTTCAGCCTCTCCTCAATGGCCTCCAAGTCGTCCGTCGAATCGATCTCGACGATTCGGCCCACCTCCGCTTGATTCCGAAGCAATTCCTTCGCGCTGGCGTACAACATGCGCATCTCGCTCGAGCAGGTTGGTGGCAGGTAGTTGATCATCACGTACGGTACTGACAGTCTTCCAGAAGCCTGCCTCATAACATCAGCACCTCCAGCACGAGTCGCGAATCAAGTGCTACCGTACCAAAGTCAGAGGATAGCTCAGCAACACGAACCGCGGCGAGTTGTCGGGTAGCTCGTCCGCGAGTTCGGTCATCTTTGTGTAGACATCATCTTCGGCTTGCGAGATCTCAAGGGTCTTCTTGTCGATCTGGTCTTCTTTGCCACGGTCAGTGGAGGATCAGGTCACGGGAGCCCGAGTGGATTGTGGCATACATATGACAGCTTGCGGGTCCTTAGCTCTCGATGTGCTAAGGCGAAACTTCCGTAGTTTCTCCTTCGTCTGTGGTGTGATCAGCATACATTCAGGTCATATCAGCATAGCAGAGGAAGCAATCTACCTCTGGGGAGAAAGTGTATAGACGTGACTCGGACGCCTGCGTGACGTTAGCTTTCCTGGCTTCATGAGGTCCATGGGGAATATTCGTACCATAGTGGACAATTCTCTCGTCTGTGGACTCGTGATGTAGGTCTGAAGACGTTGAATATGCGCGATGTCAGCCCGATCCACCCCACGACGCTTCATCATGTTGTCTCAGATCTCAGACCCAACCCCGCCTTGGGTCGTGCATCCATTGACGAGCATACATCTCTTCCCGCCTTCACTTCTACTCATATCTCTACTTCGTGGCATTGAGACCTCATGTTCTCCCGTCTCAACCAACTAACCAGGCACCTCTCGCGACCACTGCCGAATTATTTACACTCTTCGGCGGCAGCATTGCGTATATCACCTACGTCACGAGCTATGGCGGACGGCAATAAGAGAACGATCAATACGGCGGCATGCCTGATTATAGGAGATGAGGTACTGGGCGGCAAGGTACATATCCCCCAATGACATGCCTACATCCTCACGACAACGCGCTGAATGCTGAGACACAGACATGAGTAGACCGTCGACACCAACTCCGCATGGTTCGCCAAATTCTGCTTCTCCCTCGGCATCAACCTCAAGCGCGTTGAAGTCATCGCCGACGATGAAACCGAGATCATCGAAGCCACACAGCGGATGTCAAAGAACTACGACTTCGTGGTCACCTCCGGCGGCATTGGACCTACACACGATGACATCACCTACCAGAGCATCGCGAAAGGGTACAATCTGCCATTGGTCTTACACGAGACGGCGCTGGAGAAGATGAAGGCGCTGAGCAAACCGCGCAAGAACGATCCGGACTTTTCGTGGGATGTGGATAGTCCGCAACGGAAGGCAAGGATGCGGATGGTGGAGCTGCCGTGGGACAAGAAGAAGAGTGAAGAGGACCAGATCGTCTTCTCGGCGGAGGATCTGTGGGTGCCGATCAGCATTGTCAATGGCAATATACACATCCTGCCGGGTATTCCGAGGCTGTTTGAGAAGATGTTGACGGGGATGAAGCCGAGTCTGCTACCACGGTTGACTGATCCGGAAGGCAAGGGTGTGCACCGGATCTTGCTCAGTACGCCGTTGCCGGAGAGCGGAGTCGCTGGATACTTGACTGAGCTATCCGGGAAGGTGGAGGGGAAGGGCGTGAAGGTTGGCAGCTATCCGAGATGGGGTAAGAGTCGGAACACCGTTACGCTTGTTGGTCGTGATGTCGAGTACATGGAGTCGTTGGTGTCAGAAGTCGAAGAGGGAGTAAAGGGACGGCGAATCAAGGTTGAAGGAGAGGATGACGATGAGGGCAGTGACAAAGATAAATGAACGCAATGTGGAACGTGATCATTGCTGGTCCTTCAAAGATTTTTAAGGAGGCTTTGCTGTACATAACCAAATAAACACAAGAAGATGCTGTGGACCTCAGCAACCAGAACCGCGGTGCCGTGATTCTCTGGTTGCATCGGCTAAACCTCGGGCTACAAGTCTGAAGATACTTATACGATCACATAAATGCCAAGACCAGCTGTAGCGGCTCCACTGAACGAAGCCTTGCTTACTTGCAGCTTCTCCCTTTCCAATCCAGCAGCACGTGCCCAGTTCGAACTCCGTGATGGTCGTCCACTCGTCTCGGTAACGGACGATGCTGGTGCGGCCCTCAGCTTCTGAAGAAACCTTCAGCCGAGCAATCGGGCAGAGAACTTCAGACCATGGAGTGGCGGCGCTGGAATACACGCACTGTCGGCGGGATTTGTCTGTGAGATCTATGGGTTTGGCGACGTTCTTTTGCTGCTTTTGTTGCATCAACATATGCCCATCTGTATGATGTTTGGTCTGATATTTCTTCTCATACGGCAGGTACGCTTTCGTTGTAGCAAGCCTGGAAGACTTCTAAATTGCTTCCAGCTGTGCTGTCTTTTTTCCCGTACGTACAGCTAGGTATCATGACCTCTCCCATCCTGTGGCAGAACGAACAGAAAACAGTGACGCTCATCGATATACCACGCTCAATCGAAGCTGCCCAAGGCACCATCCCATCTCGTCATCTGCAGTCCACTGTACCCTTGGAGACTCCGTTCGCAACGAACGAGCCGAAGTCAGCATCGGCGAAGGCCAAGCTACAACGACACGACATTGACGACAGCCTCCATGCTGAATATCACGACATATTGAGGGCAGCCATCGATGAAGTGCGTGCAGCTCACTCGACACCTTGGTGCCTTCCACGATCCTTCGTAACGGAAACTCCGTCGATTTCTAACAAGCGAAAGTTGAATCAAGACACTCCTGAACGCGGGTCAACATCACAAGTGGTCCAGGCCTCGGAGGCATCAGCAGTCGTGCGTGGCACACCTGGAGACCCGCTCCCACATCTCGCCAGTGCGTCTGTGAAATTTAGACACTGCCTGGCGACCTCCCCCAACAGCCATCTCGACGATGTCACTGATAGACTCGAGCATACTTTCTCTAATATCCCAGACCGAGCCACTACCATTTGCGCAATCGACAACAGCAACAAGGACCGCAATCGTTGCTCTTTTTTGGTGCCACCAGGCTCGTCCTTCTACCTTGGAAATTGCGCAGACGCAAAGCCATTTCGAGACGCAGTACGGGAGCAAGCTCTAGTATCGAATGAGCGACACCATTTCGACCTCATCCTCCTCGATCCACCATGGCCGAACAGCTCTGTGAAGCGCACGCATCATACACCAGGTTCTACATACGCTACCTCACCTTCAATGTCAGAGATGCGCAACCTGCTATTAGACACGAAGATCGATCTGTTGATGGCCAAGGACTGTCTGGTAGGCGTGTGGATCACAAACCGGCCTGCAGTTCGAGACCTTGTGCTTGGCGAGGACTGCCTGTTCGAGTGCTGGGACGTAGAGCTTGTCGAGGAGTGGATCTGGCTGAAGACTACAGTGCGTGGCGAACCTGGGTCTGATCTCGACGCGCTGTGGAGAAAGCCATATGAGGTCCTGCTGTTAGGCAGAATACGTCAAAAAGCTACTACCATAGATCGTGAGGAGGCAGAGGCGTCACAAAAGCATGTGAAGAAGAGAGTCATCATCGCCGTGCCAGATCTACATTCGCGAAAGCCGTGCTTGAAGGAGCTGATCGAACCACTGATGACCGATTCGAAGAAGTACAGAGCATTAGAAGTGTTCGCGAGATGCTTAGTCGCAGGGTGGTGGAGTTGGGGAGACGAATGCATCAAGTTCAATTGGGAAGGTTACTGGCGGGAGGGGAAAAGGGAGAGAACAGAGACAAGCGGAGTTCACTGAGGACTGGTCTATTCGATTGAATGTGCTGGTCTCTAGTAGATCGCTGGTCCACTTCGCTCCAGCGCTGCCATCGCCTGCTCGATGGTGATGACATCGACCGGAAGCTTGGGCAGGATGCCTTCCAGAATGTTCGTGTTGATGTCCGGAGTGTTCGGTGGTGACTCGATAGTGTTGTTCGCGATCACGTATCTGCATCATTGGTCAGAGATTGCCATCGAATGGCAGAAGATTGGGCCCAACCTGGTTGTCTACCAAGCGTGTCAGATAGCTCATACATTGGCCTTGGTATTGCGCATGATCTCATCGCATGGACTCGTTACTCCGAGCCCGATCATGGCTCTTTTCTCCGCATGGAGTCTCCGCAAAACTCAAAGCAACCTTCCAGCACGCGAGTCAAGACATTTCAAGACTTCACAAGCCTCTTTTCTTGAACGCAATCACCTACAAGCCTTCTATCAAGAACACAAGACAATTGGCAAGGACTTTTCGTTGAGCCTTCTCTTCGTCCACATCTTTCCATGTCGACATTTGCTCTACCAGCAGCGCAACAAAACCTTGAGGCTGACGCCCGATATGCGGGAATAACGGCCGGATATCTAACGCCGCCGCTGCATACTCCTCTTCTTGGCCTACGCGATGTGTATCAATCAATCGCCGAGGGCGTCGGAACGTCGATCAAGGTAGGCAAAGCCGTTGATTGACTTACAAGTAGCCGAAGTTTATTCCACGAGGTATCTGCTCTTCCTTACTTTCTTCCTCTTCTGTTTCAACATCCTCCTTCCAAGAAGAACGCATCGACGTCTGTTACGACCAATATGGCACCTAAACTCCGTGGGGCGCCTCTGCGCACCGCAATCTATACCGCCTGCTTATCAGCCTTCCTCTTCTTTGGCTACGACCAAGGTGTCTTCAGTGGCCTGCTCGAGAATCCACACTGGCTCAATCAGTTCAAAAATCCTGTACCGCTTTCCAACTCCCATACAAAACGCATTGACTAACGCTTCCACCAGAGCCCAGTCATCACCGGCATAACCGTGTCTTCCTACTGCCTCGGCGCCTTAACAGGATGCGGCATCAATTTCATGATCGGCGACATCTTTGGCCGCCGAAAGATGATCTGGCTCGCAATGGGTCTCATCCTAATCGGAGCCTCCCTGCAGACATCGGCGTACACGCTCGCTCATCTCATTGTTGGGCGAGTCATTACCGGCTTCGGAACTGGGATTGATTCGAGTACTGTGCCTGTGAGTACGCTGTTGAGCAAAACCCCCCTCTAAAAACATCTGAGACATTGACTGACGGGTTCTCCTTATGAACCAAAGATGTACCAATCCGAGTTGTCCAAGAAGGAGTACCGTGGCCGGCTGGTCTCATGGGAGATTTGGTTCATCGGAGTCGGGATCGTAGGAGCCTACTGGATCGACTATGGCTTCTCTTATGTCGATAGCCAGGCTGCGTGGCGGACGCCCATCGGGATTCAGCTGATCTTTGCGATTGTGGTGACGGGTGTCGTGTTCTTGTGTCCGGAGAGTCCGAGGTGGTTGGGTATGTCGAGCTTCATGACCGCGGCGATTCGAGATTGGGAGCTGACGGTTACGCAGCCAAGAAAGGTCGCTACGACGAAGCCGTGGATGTTCTCTGTCGCGTACATGATTTGCAACCGACGGATCAGTATATCGTAGAAGAGATGGAGGCCATTCGAGCCACGATCGAAATGGAGACGTCTGAGGGCAACAGCAAGTTTAGCGCTTTGTTCAAGAACGACAAGCTGCAGACGAGACGGAGAGTGATCCTCGCGTACTTCGTGTTGTTCATGAATCAGATGGGCGGAATCAGTATGCCTTCTGTACCCAGCACATCGGTGGGCATTGGCTGACCTCTTTCTTCTTCCAGATCTGGTCGTATACTGCAAGTCCTCTGCGGCTCCACGAAGCCCAATCCAATGCTAACCAAGCTCACATAGACATGCCGTCCGTCCTCGTGACCAACGTAGGCCTCAGCCGCCACAGCAGCCAACTGATCGCTGGCTTCGTGGAGTTAATGTTCATCGTGGGCAACACTTTGCCCGCCCTGGCTCTGGATCGTATGGGCCGACGAAGGACGATGATGATCGGGTGTGCCCTTCTCGCTATCTGCATGATGTAAGTCGGATTGACAAGCTGCAGTGTCCTTCGTGAGCATGCTAATCATTCTCTAGGATGATCACGATCTTGCTGTCAATCGGCCAGAAAGCTACCTCCTCGGCAGCTATCGCGTTCTTCTTCTTGGTAAGTCCATTCGAAGTCCGTTGAGGACGTACGTGCGTTGGAGCAACAGTACATGCTCATCTTCGGAGCGACGATCAATGTCGTCCCTTGGGTCTATGGGTAAGTGTCGTTCGGCTATCCACAGCTCAATATCTGTTTGACAAGGAACCAGACCCGAGATATTGCCACTCGAGGCTCGCACTCGCGGTACGGCAATTTCTGTCAGCGCCCATTGGACCTGGAATTTCTGTAAGTCCCCCTTGTAAGGAACGAAATGTTGGGCAGCTGCTAATCAACCCGCCGTAGTTATCGTGATGATGAGTTCGTCTCTCCCAGCTCAGACTCACTTTTAGAACCACTTACTGACAATATCCAAGCACCCGTCCTTATCAACAGCATCGGATGGCGGACCTACATCATCTTCACTTGCACCAACGTACGTTCTCCCACTCCACACCCAAAGCTTGCTATACTGACGTGCGTGACAGGCGGCCTTCGTCCCAGTAATTTTCTTCTTCTACCCGGAAACCAGCAACGTTTCACTCGAAGACATCGACAAGATATTTCTACCAGCCGAGATGCAGGATTATGCTTCGAGGCACAACTCGGTGGTTGGGCATGATGGGAGCAATTCAAGCAAAGGAGATGTGACGACTCACCTTGAGAAGGGCGAGTGAGGTGAACTCGATGGCGCCACCACTTGGAGTTGAGATGGAGAAGTTGCCGGAGTGGTCGTCGAGTGCAGAGCAGCATGGAGATAGATCTGTCCCTGGCTTCTATACCGTGTAGCCAAGTCAGAGCGTCAACTCGGTTGTCATCATTCTCGTGTCGTATCCTGTCGTGGTATTGTTGAGACCGAGAAATCGTCGAGTTTGCATCGGCTGCAGTCGGCTATCTAGGAGAAAGACCGACCCAGCACAACCGAAACACTTCGAGCTTGCCGTCATCGCAACAATTACTACACCTCATATCTTGTTTCTCTCCATATATCCTAGCTTGTAGTGTTGAGCCCCTACCAAACAGCTACATACAACAGCCTATACCAAGCAACATACGAGAGAGTTCAGCGGTCCGCAAATACTACCCCGAGGCCTGAGCACCTACACCAACACCAATGCGCCTTTCCTGAGTGACGACCAACGGCATGCAGCATCGACAGCACGACCTCTTATGAGATGCCCAACAATGCCTCCAACCACCCACAGACCCACGAACCACTTGCGATGACACCTTCAGCCCCCTCCACCACCACGAACCGACTCCACCCCCCAGACAACTCCGCCGACGTCGCCCTTCCCTCCTCCGCCTACCAGAGCAAAATCCCCAAGCAGTCCCTCGACTACGCCCTCCGCAGCGGTCTCGCCGGCGGTATCGCCGCCTGCGCCGCCAAAACCATCGTCGCGCCCCTCGACCGCGTCAAAATCCTGTTCCAAGCATCGAACCCTCAGTTCCAGAAATACACCGGCTCCTGGTCTGGCGCTATAGCAGCGATCCGCGATATCTACAAAGCGGACGGCGCACGTGGACTTTTCCGAGGGCACTCGGCGACACTGTTGAGGATCTTTCCGTATGGGGGAATCAAGTTTCTGGCGTATGAGCAGGTGAGGGCGGTGGTGATAAAGGGAAAGGAGCAGGAGACGAGTGGGCGGAGGTTTGTGGCGGGGAGTTTGGCGGGGTGTCTGAGTGTGTTTGCTACGTACCCGCTTGAGGTTATCAGGGTCAGGTTGGCGTGGGAGACGAGGAGTTCGAAGAGGGTGGGTGTGAGGCAGATATGTAAGGTGATATATAATGAGCACCCGCCGCAGGCGACCACAAGGGCGTCGGTACTTCAACAGTCGAATGTGCCCCGGGCGGCTGCTGTGACGGCCGAAGCAACGAGCGCGGCGATCACGGCGATAACACCGAGCCATGGGCTGTCGAATTTCTTCCGAGGCTTCACGCCGACACTTTGGGGCATGATACCCTATGCTGGCGCCTCGTTCCTCACCCACGACGCGGCGGGCGATATGATGCGGTTACCTCTTCTCGCACCCTACTCCATACTTCCATTATCCGAACGATCGCAGAAACAACTCGCGCCCAACAAACCGCCACCCCTCCGCGCATGGGCGGAGCTCACCACCGGCGCACTGGCAGGATTTGTATCGCAGACTTTGTCATATCCACTGGAAGTCATCCGACGCAGGATGCAAGTCGGTGGCGTCGTGGGAGACGGACACCGCCTAACGATGGCGGAGGTGGGCCGGAGTATCATCCGCGAGAAGGGGTATAAAGGGTTTTACGTGGGCCTGAGCATCGGGTACGTCAAGGTGGTGCCGATGGTGGCGACGAGTTTCTACGTGTATGAGCGGCTGAAGATTGTGTTTGGGATTTAGACGCATTGGATGCGGGTGGAACGCATAGGAACTGGGTGTACAGGTCGTTTAGAGAGATACCTATCCAGTATGAGCCGTCAAGAGTAGCCGTTTGGCACCGTCTCAGGGTGTTGAAAGACAACTACCAGTCGAAGACGAAGCAGAGAGTCGAACGAAGAGTGAGCACATATCTCTCCGTTCCGAGTTACTGAGTTGTCTTACGTGAGTCAGAAGCACAACACCTTTGTGTCGAGAGGCAACTCGTTCGTCGATATATTCTTATCAGCTTTGTAGAGCTCGGTTTCCTTCTTCATACCACCACACATATCAGCCCACGATTCCACTTCTCGCTGGCCATCGCGTATCAGACATCATCCGATCCTTTCGACTGTCAAATACAGGACCACGGTGAGAATGACGACTATGGCCGGCTCATACCTCCGCTCCAATTTCGCGGGCTTCAACGACTTCACCGACAACTCCAACGGCGACTTCGAGATCCGCCCTGCTATCGCTGGCACCATCGCCCAGCGTCGGGCCTACGCGCGTGGTGAGTCCATATCCGTTCTCTACCGTCTGCAGATTCACCAGTCCATCCATGAGTGGGCTATGGATTCAGACGGGCAACCGATCGTCGATGTGGCCTTCGGAGAGATCGAGTGGAACTCGGTACCACGTCAGTATGTCAACGTTATCGAAGAGGACATCGACGAAGTGAGTCCGAAGACTCGGGATTGAAGCTGTTCTGGAGGATGAGTTGTGCACATCCTCTCAAAAATTGAACTTGTAGGCCGACGGTGAGGACTGCATCCAGTGAATGCCTTGGGTTTTGTAATCAAGGGCATGTGTGCCTGAAATCTGAATGCACATCCATGTACAGTATCTTTTAGACCAGCTCAGCAAGAGCCTCATCTAGCCCTGGCATTGAATCTCACTTCTTCTCGGTTCCTGACACGTGACTGGAGTACGTAGTTCCGTACCATACGTACCCTGTAGCCGCTGAGGCGTCGTGCATGTGCGCAGCAGATCAACGTTCTGCCGCCTTCGACTGCATGCGACAAGGCTGAAGAACGTTTCTTCTGTGCATCATGGAGGGTGTGGTGGGGTGCCGAGCAGTCAGCGCTTAGCCATGTGGCCGCGACCGTTGTTGAGGCCCATTGAGATGTGATCCGACGGACCATCAATCACTTTCTTTGAGAGTGATGAACCTTAGATGTTCCGGGATATAACCGAAAAGGTGTGCTGACTCGACGCTGCATTGGTGGAAATGCTATTAAGCGATGCCTCTCATAGAGTGGGATGAAAGGCTGATGGCGTGTGGGATGGAGAAGGAAGCGTGGTGATGGATTCGCTGATCACGGTTCGCAACCGGGAGCTGGGATGAACGGCAGGCAACGCTGCTGCATGCTCACTTTATGCTGACTTCGAGAAACTGGGCTTGAGTGATCGAGATAGGAGAAGATGGCTCTTGGATGTTAAATTGTTTTTCGGATAGCTAGTAATGTTAACGATGATGCCGCTGAGATCAGGGCATCCGAAGTAGATCGCAACCCGCGCCCAAAGCTTCCTGCCAAATTGCAAAAGGGTATATAAAGTGACTTTTCCAGCCTGCCCAACCGACCGCAGTAATGCAGAGCGCAATGCTTGAAAGAAGTCCCAGAAACGGGTGAAAATGTCATCGTGCCATGCTCCATGCCCATCACGCGTATAGGCCAATTAATCGTACACTCATCCTTCGCCGGTACAAGAAAGGTATAGTACATCCAGTCCGAGACAAAACTCCATATCGAATCAGTATCGTATCCAGGGGGTATCGCGTAAAGCAATGCGATGCCAGTAACGAGTGAGGCGGTGCAGCAATATTTGCCACCCGCTGCTAGGCACCAGGATGGCGAAGGATCTCCTCGCAGTTCGCATCGAAGCGCATGGACCAGAGACGCATCCCAGTCATGAGCTTCTCGGTCCGCTCGAGCTCTCGGTCACGACCGAAGATGGCGTCGACGAACTCGCAGCCACTGTTCTTGCCCATCTTGACCTTGGCAGTGCTGCCGCTCTCCTTCTTCGCGGCCTTCCACATGTAGTGCTCGCAGATCTTGAGGAGCTTGTTGAAGCGCTGCCAGAGGCGCTCGCCAGATTCGAGGAACTCGTCCACGAGGTCTCGGGAGGCGGTCCGGCGGATGCGTGGCAAGCACTCTTCGGCTCGCTTGATTTTGCCGGCAAGCTGTATAAGTAACAGCCAGAGATCGCCAGCGACCTCTGACATCGGAGTCGCCGGGCCGTAGAAGAACACCGTCCAATCATAAATCCACTTGCCTAGCGAGTTCGCGTCGAACACGCTTCCGAGCAGAAGTATTGGCTCTTCCGTGGGATCCCAGTTCTTGTAGCAGTAGCCGGCGGGAATGCCAGCATCACGCGCGTCCTCTGCTGTCGCCTTCGGGGGCAGTTTGGTGGCGGTGGCCGGACGTCGAGGCGCTGATGTGTAAGTCGGCTTGGCGTTCTGGGTCGTGTACGACGCTCGGCGAGGACGCGATGATTCGGTTGGTTCAGCTCGGCTGTAGACAGGCACCTGATCATGATAGCGGTGATCAGTGCGTGACTCATAATAACTCTGGTGCCGCTTGTACGAAGGTGGAGGCGCTTCGTACTGCTCGTAGCGTGGCAGATACTCAAACTCGCGGTCGCTGTAGCCGTTGTAGACGTATTGCGGGCGTTTAGAATAGTGCTGGCTGCTCGAGTACTTTCGCTGCTTCTTGCTGTCTTCGTACGCAGCACGGGTGCCAGCATAACCACTTACATAGTCGGATTTGCGTTGCGGCGTCGATTGCGCGGAAGTGTTGTAGTATTTGGTCGATGAGTACTCGACACCGCCGCTCTTGCGAGGCGTGGTATATGGCGTCGTGTTGTAGGAGTAGGCTGCATCTGCAGTCGGTCGTCGAGTATGGCCTTTCGACGGCGTCGCAGCATATGAGTATTGCCTGGGCGAGTAGTATGCATAGTCTCCCGATAGTTGCGGTGTAGTTGGAGGGGGGGATCGGTAGTCGTAGTTGGCGAAGTACGGTGGATGCACCGGATACCCTGCCGTCTGGAACATCGGAAGACCGATGTAGGCGTCCAGACACGCCTCTCGAATGTTATAGTAGAATAATGCGGTTTTTGGTGCGTTTCCAGCAGATGAAATGTGGATTTATCTTTGATCGTCCGGTCGACAGCGTGGCAGTCGAGGACGAGAGGAGGAGGTTCTTCGGGTCAAGTTCTGTTGTGCATACATGATATGGTTTTCGACTTGCAACGGTTGCAAATCAGTACGGAATCCAGAAGATCCCGTGACGTGGATGGCGAGTAATTCCAAGTATGAGTAATTGCACTGCCTGCCTTCTGGCGAGTTGTAGAATCAGAGATGGCAGGGAGAGACGGGGTAGACGTTGGGTTTTGTTCCGTGCGACGACGAGTGAGAGCAGGGGGATGCTACGCTAGAACAAGGTAGCGCCACCGGGCCTCGCGGTGCGCGGAGTCTGGCTGATGGCGGTCAGTGCCCCCTTGGGCGAATCGTGTTGCGGAAATGAAATATTAAAGCCTCTCGAGTTGACTCCTAGTGGTCCGTATATCAAGGGAGATCGTATCCCGAAATGTTGAGTGGTCGTACCGGGATGTCCTTGTATCCAGGTATGCGGCCTCCTGCACTCTTGATGCGAAGCAGCTGCACAGCTGCCCGTCCCGTTGTCGAACGTCTATTCGACAGAGAGTGCGAGCAGACCAAAGAGCTATTCACAACGGCAGCTGGACTCCAGCCGATATATCAGACGGACGGACACCCTCCCGGACTTCACATCAGCGGGCTGTGGCGGGACGCCGTAGCACAAACGCATGGAAGCCGCAAGTGCGTTCGCGAATAGAACCTTGGATTGGCGAGATGTCAGCAGTCGGGGTGCCGCGGCTGGGTAAACTTGGCCTCGTCAGGTCCACGAATTGATTATCTTTCTTCCGACGCAGACGAGTACGACGATACTTGGTCACGTTCTTCGGCAGCGAGGTATCACATCTCTACACTTGACGCTTTACTGCAGCAGCCCGAGGGAGCTCTTGCAGGTAGCGTGATTGTGGTTCATGCCAACACACCCGCTCTGCCCAATGAGAACTGCTGCACGTTTACGGGAACAGGGCGAGATGCGCCTCGCCGAAATGAGAAGGCACACTGACTCGGAAACAGAAGTTGATCGTACACCGGCACCATATCGACCCGTGGTCGAGCAAGGCGTTCTCCTTGACGGACAACGACGATAGATGGCTCCGCAACATTCATGTTCGACTAACTACCGACTATCGTGTCGTCGAGATCGAGGTCGTACTGTACCACACGCTCCGAAGTACCCATGTATACACGACAGGGCTGACATGCAACACAAGCACCGGCACAGACCAAACCAACCCGTAGCAGGATAAGCAATCTTCTGGAACCAGCATCTCGCTTGCTGCCGTTGCGATCGCACAAACCCTTTTTGGAGTTTCGAACTGCTCTTTTCGAGACGAGGCTCTCATCATGTAGGATTCCTTTCATTCTTTTCTCGCTATCTTTATTCGACACGATCCACCGCTTCGCACTGGTCGCTGTCTCGGCAACACACAAAACACCTCTCCCTCCTCAACCCTTCCAACAGGACCACTCACAACACGAATCCAGACCTCATACCGCCTCCTCACCACACCAGCTCTCCTCACGCTACGGAAGTGCTACACGCATCCGCCTCAAATGCGCCAGGGCGGCTATTGGCTCAAATCCATCAATTCATGCAGCGCTAGCGTAGTCGTGTTTCGATTCGCTGGCATTCAAGGCATTTAGGCCCAAGCGAGCGAGGCGCTAAGGATATGAGCACAGCGAGCTTCGCAAGAGAGCACACGACAGCAAAACAACTCCTCCACCGCTTCGTAGGAAGACGCACGCTAATGGAGCTTGAGCAGAGTTTTTGAGTAGGATTTCTTGCTTTAGCTTTGGATTTTGAGGATGAGATGTTGGATGTTGTGCTGCAAGGTGGACCGCAAACGGCAATAGTGGAGCGAGAACCACTGGACCTCGTAACACTTTGGACCCGGGCTGTTGGGGCGAGGTGGTGGCTCCAACGCTTCTGTCAGTTTTCAGGCAGATACTGCCTCGCGAGGGGTAGTGCTGCGTAGCACAAGGCACCAATAAATGCTGTGCGCTTGGGCACAGTTCCCGGAAGGCATCCAAGCCAATACAGCTCCAGGAGACATCGGGTGCTCGCAGTTGATGCGACGTTTGACGACAGCACTGTCGTTCGCGCTGGGGCCCGCGGGAGACGTGTAGCACTCCATGTGCTTGAGTTTGAACACGACATGGACTGTTGGTCCACACGGGCATACAGACTGCTTGGTCGTTGAGCACTGTCATCATCTCCGCACTGGTGAGACATGACTGTTCACCGGACTAAGACGTGTTCGTGTCGCTCGGATAGCCACATCGGGCATGATGGGACTATGACCAGTCGTTCTTTGCGGGCGTTGTGCTCGTGGTACACAGCATCCCTGATGTGGGATTGACGAATCTCAGCACCCGATCACTGTCGAGGTCCCAATGTTTTCCATCGATGGAGTTCTGTTGATAACAGAGCTACCAATGCTTAGAGGGTGGTCTGGCGGTCGGAGATCACGATTCTGGTTAGATGGTTCTTCGGAGAGGGTACAGAATGACTATCATAGACACGTAACAGCTCGAACAAGCCTACCCTTTCCCACAACCATCCCCACCGTCCCCATCCCCACCACTGTCCCCCAACTCCCCCTCGCATCATCCCGCAACAACCCCCCAGCATCCTCAAACGTCATACTGGGCGTCTTATCCGACGTCTTCCCCGAACTCGGCGTCTCCACCCCGAACCCCTGGAAGTAGTCCCCAACATCATCATGCTGCACAGAGAAACTCTTCGTTCGAATAATGCCTTCACTGCTCCGCGCGCTCGACACCGTGGAGAGTTTTCGAACCGCTGCGAGGAACTCGGCTTCGTCTGGCGCGTGCTCAGCTGTGACGGAGTACGTGGTCGTGGTTTTGAACGTCTCAAGCGGCCATGCTTCCACCTTTCTTCTGTGGCCAGCGGCGCCAGGGGTGAGTATGGTAGGTTGTTCATGACTTATCGATCTGTGCGGAATCTTCGGCCTGATCGACCCAACTGTTGGAGAGGGTGTCTGTGGGGAAGGGACAGGTGGGGAGAGCTTCGGACTCGGATCAGAGATCATCGGGCTCGGTAGTGCGGTTCGTTTCAACGCGGCGGACTCTTTGCGGACTTCGGGCGGTGGTTGCAGCCCACCGCTCTCGAAGGCGACGAGCCAGGGTTTGATGCATGGGACTGTGGCGAGAATGACGGAGACGTGGAGCACGACTTGGGTGATGATGACGACGCGGATGCGGGCGTAGGACCAGTCGGTGCTGTGGAGGGTGTGGCGGATGTAGCGGAGGCGGGTGAGGGAGGGTGGGATGACACTGTGCGGTAATTAGCGATCGTACGGCTTAGTTCTGGTAGTTGATCCATACAGCAGTCTGATGGTGAAAGCTGCCACTACTGCAGCCTTTGCTTTCCACGGCATGCGTACGCCCCAGAGCAGGCGGACGGCTGACAGTACGTTGAAGACTTCGAGCAACGTTTTGGTGACTGTGACGGCGAGCCAGACATGGTACTATGACGGTCAGCACTACTCGCGAGCGACCATGGATGAGATTAAGGAGTGTATAGTAGATCCAGAGCGTACAATGTTTGTACACCGGCTGCGAGGTGTGCTGATCCATGGATGCGGCAAGTCGCAGTCCAATGCGAGGACGGGCATACAAATCACCGCCCACAGCACTGTCAGGCCAGCAATGGCGTATGAGAGTGTCGCTTGCTGCGTTCGCTTCGTGACTCGTGCGACGAGGAAGCACACCGATAACATCGAGAAGGTGAGCGTCGCGATGTACAGCTGGTTGTTGATCCAAGCAAGCATTCTTTGCTTGTTGATCGTGGTCGATCCCAGAGTGCTCAATCGGTGCCCGAGGCCGTATCGCGTGGCTAGAATGGTCAGGGTGGTGTGGGCGACTGCGAGACAGGTCGCAATGGTGCAGAAGATGTCGTCCCATCCTAGCGGCCCGTGGATCTTCAGTCGAATGAACATGCGGATGCTCCAGGCTTGCAGTGTCCAAACGACGCCAGTCACGGCCACTATGACAACGTAGGCGGCTTCCAGTGTGAGCCCGTATGCAGGCATGGTGTTTACGCAGGTGTTGTACGTTTAGAGGAAGGTTTGTCCGGTATCCATCGTGGGCAGCAGTCGTATTGCGCAGGTTAGGGAATCTGTTTTTGTGAATTATGAAATGATGTGGTATGGTCAAGGAGTAGAGGTACCGGAGGAGAGATACGAGGAAACACAGGCGGTCATCCTACACGTACCCCTGGACGTCCTGGTTGAGGTACGGCGACTTCGACTCGGCGACGGGATGAGGTAGTAAAGTCTAGATTCGGCGGTGGCATATAGCTCCTGCTTTGAACAAGAGTTGGGCCACCGGAAGGTGCGTCGGAAGAGCATCTCGCAACTTACGATTTGTGCACAACGAGGTGGTGTAGTATAATTTGAAGGCGTGGAGTTGGTCCTATATAGAAGACGCAGGGAGACCAAGCCAGCGACGTACTCGTGCATGGTCAGATAGCCGTGCCTGCACCGTCACATGAGATCGATGGCCACACGGCCGTGTGATCCGCTGCCGTGGTAGCTCCTGCTGAATGATGCAACTACGACTGCCACGAGATCCGAGGAAGGTACAGCACCTACAACAATTCAGCTTGCGGGCTCCTGCTTTTTCCAGATTCTACATCGAGATCTGGCAATCTGCCACGAGGACTGGCGATCACCCCGTCTGCCACGAGACCGAAAGGCCGAGGAGCTGGTGGCCGAGAGGCTCCAAATTCTCAGCCACCACCTCTACGCCATCTGCTCCAATTGCCAGAGATCCGAGGAGTCCAGACAACGGGAACTAGTCATGGCAACGACGTCTGCGAAGACGAACGAAAAAGTCAGCGACACTGCAGGAGAAGAGACACACCGTTGAATGGCCAAAGTTCTTCGATGAAATCTCGTATTAGCCATGCTTGTGATACGTGGTGTGAGAGACCAACCATGCTTCACTGCCATCCATCCTGCCATCACGCCAGAACTCCATCGCATGAACCATTAGTCTTCGTTCTTCAAGCAAGATCATCTCGTGGTCACCATCCTTCGTTCATGAGGTCGTAGTCCACATCATCGCACCAGCACCGAACCACTTTTCACTCTGACAACCCACCCCCCTCTAATACCGATACCTAGTCGAATAATCCTTCGGACTAACCACCAACCCCCTCCCCTTCTTAGCCCCCTTGTAAATCGTCTCAATAATATCGATCAGCTCCTGCTTATCCTCCAACACCCAGTTCAGCTTGTTGTTGTTGCCGGTCCCGAAATCGCACATCATGTGCTTGTTGCGGAAGAAGAACATGAGGGTGACGGTGTCGTAGAGCTCGTACATCTGCTTGAAGTCGGGCACCTGGTCGAGGTCGCAGACGTAGATGACGGCGAAGTTCTTGACGCGGTCGGCGATCTTGTAGAGCACTTCGTCCTGGCGCATGCAGTCGGGGTCCCAGTCGCGCCCGAAGCGGATTACCACGAGGCGGTCTTCTTCGGACATGATTGCTTGGTCGACGTGCCAGCCGGTGATGAGGTGGGGGATGACGACGGAGCCCATGGTGGAGGTGGTCTTTGTGTGTGCTCTGGTTGAAGTGTGGTGGTTTGTGTGGTTGTGAGAGAGATGGAGGTGTTGGCTTTAAAGGTGGGCTGTTGCGTCACATGACTCAGCGCCATAGAAATGCTTATTTCTCAAAACATTCACTTTTTCGGCACGTGCCTCCATCTTCTTTACAACCACCTCCTCATTCGACACTTCAGTACATACCACCCACGATGCGCCTCACAGCCGAACTCCTCACCACCTCCCTCTCCTACCTCAACCCCCTCAAAGAGCGCGAGCTCGACCTCCGAGGTAAGCTTCCCACCACCCCCATCTCCCTCCTCTCCGAAAAGAGCAGATACTCCACACGAGCTAGTTGATTTACAGAACACCCTTCTAAGGTCACAAGATCCCCGCCATCGAGAACCTGGGCGTCGTCGCCCGCGACCACGAAGCCATCGACTTCACCGACAACGACATCCAAGTGCTCGGGAACTTCCCGCTATGCCCGCGCCTGCACACGCTGTTGTTGGCGCGGAATCGGGTCGGGACGCTGCAGATGAGTTTGGGGAAGAGTCTGCCGGTGCTGCATACGTTGGTGTTGACGGGGAATGCGGTGCAGGAGTTGAGTGATTTGGAGGCGCTGGGGGGGTGTGGGCGGTTGGTGCATTTGACGCTGGTTGGGAATCCGGTTGTGGGGAAGGAGGTGAGTGGATGGCGTGGGAATAGGGATGTGGATGTGCGATGCTGATGGTGGGTTAACCAGAACTACCGCTACTACGTGCTATGGCGCTGCCCCACTGTGCGATTTCTCGACTTCCAGAAGGTCAAGGCCGCAGAACGAGAGAAGGCTACAGAGCTCTTCGGCACTCACGAAGAGCCTACCGAGCTTGCGAAGAGTGTCGCTGCTGTACGATCAAGAAACGCTGGTGCTGGGTTTTCTGCTGCGCCGACTGCGAATGGAGTTCAGAAGCCCAAGGTTAAGATCACGGACAAGGAGAAGAAGAGGTTCGAGAACTTGGTCAAGAAGGCGAAGACGCTCAGTGATGTGCAGAAGCTCGAGAAGGCGTTCGCGGAAGGCAGACTGCCGGCTGGAGTGGCGGACGAGGATGTCATGGATGAGACATGAAGCGCGTTGAGCTGAGAGTGGTCGAGATGAGGCGATTGAAGCGATGACTGTTGCGCGAACACGTCAAGAGTCACGCAGCGTGGCTCGCACAGCAAACAGAAATGACTTCGTCCCGCAATGGCCCGTCCGGAGGGCACACGCGCTGCAGACAGCCTGCGTCGCAAATCAAGCTTGTTCAAGGTAGCAGGACACAATGCAATAATAGCCCGCAAAATGTATGAACTGACGTTTGACACAGATGGAAGCAGTTTCGACCAGCCTCACCAGGTGTACTTCGCTTGTCCAGACACGCCTTTCTATGTGATACCCAAACTATGCATACTCGCTGTTGTACACTCCCCCTCTATCTCCACTCAGGCAATAGTACAGCACTCTTCTCGCCTATCTTAGCATCAGTCCCTGTTTCAGCCTCCCTTCCAAACGAGAACACATCGTCCCCCTCCTCTATCACGACAACATCCAGACACTCCTTCTAGAATTTCACCCCACCCACCGCCCCCCTCCCAGCAGCCCGCTCACTCTCACTACTCCCATAGCTGTCATGGCTCAGCTTCGCCTGGCTCGTCGACCGACTCGGCTCCATCAGCGCCCGCATCTCGTACTTGCTATCCTCCCTGCCCAACCCCTCCCCTCCTCCCAGAAATCCGCCCCCGAGCCCTGCCGAACCGAGCGGCTTGCTCACCGAGTTGCTCAGAGAGTTGCTCAATTTCCGCGAATGTCTTTTGAGACCTTCCATCACCCTGCCGCCTTGGCCCCACGGACTCGCGGGGGAGGCGCCGGAGGGCGGGCGGGGGGTGGTGAAGTCTTCATAGGAAGGCAAGAGGTTTGCGGGTTGGCGAGTTGGGTTTGCTGCAGCGTTTGATGGTGAGGCAAAGTGGCCTGAGGGGGATGAGCGGAGGGGTTGGAGGTGGGCGTAGAGTTTTTGGGCGTCGTGTTGGGCTTTTTCGCGGAGGAAACGCTGTCTGTTTGCACTTGCGGTCAGTCACAGTGATAAGGGGGATGGTGGTGTGTGGGAATGGATGGGAGAGGGGATGGGGTTAGGTGGGGGAGCGTACTGTTCTTCATCGAGACCAGGGAGGCGAATCTCTTCGCGGCGGAAGTTTGTTGGGCCGCTCTGCAGAACGAGAAGGTCAGCATGTTATCCTGATCCTGAGGCCTGCGACGGGATACGTACAATCTGCAGCGGTGGCCTTTCCGCCTCCTCCTCGTCTCGATCACAGCAGGACAGGATATAGCGAAACCAGTCGCAAATCTTCGTGCCGGCGGATCTCTTCTCCATGGTTGCACTGCGGAGTTTCGAAGGAGTCTTCCGGGGTGGTGGGGGGAAAGTAAGGTTGGCGAGAGCGTGTATTGGTGTGTGGAAGCTGTCTTGCTCGAGCTGACACAGGGATGAATCCAATGGTCACCAACCGGCTGGAGGTGTATCTTTGGTGAGACAGCTGAAGCTGTGCTTGCTTCTCTGCTTGGGTCTGTAGACGGAGGAAAACGAGGCTAAAGCTCAATTGCTAAACGAATGACAACAACACGAGTACAGGTCCAATCGAAATAGCGACAATAGCTGGCTAAAAGAGAGCAGAAAAAGATCGTAATGGTGAACCGCGGGCAACACGACTTATTGAAGAGTCTGGCAGTTGATGGTGAGTGAAGAACAAGAAAACTCTGAAGAGCTTCGGGATACTAAGAAACGAGTAACGAGGAAGAAGATTGAGACACGACACGACACACCACACCTTGCAACATTTGAGATTGAACCCAAGCCAGGCAGAATCCCGCGTGGCAATGATAGCTCACTCAGACAACGCCTTGCTGACCGTACAAGTGCCGGTGCACATTCTTGCGTATCTCGAGTTTCTTTGATGACAGAGTGGAGATGCTTTGCGCGATCCACTGGGCTGGAATGTTGTTGAACCTTCCAACCTCAAATTTGAATATGAACCAGATTGCATGCAAACGACTACTCATCCCAGTGTCCTGTTGTTCTTCACCGGAGCGTGTCGTCAGAGACCTTGCTGCTGTGCTATCGAGTATGTTCGCCGCCTGCACGAGCAAGGCAAGGTCGGAGGCTTCCATGCACCCCCGTTCGTGCAGTCCAACCATTTCGGCTGCACTGCGCTGTGCTACATGCCTTGCGTCACTTCCACACGACGCGCTCATCCCCTTTCGGCCGGCGTCAGCGAGCGTCAGCCAGTTTTGAGTAGTTTCACCTCACAAATCCTGAAATTTGAGGCATCGTCCATTGGAGCCAATAAGACATGTTTCGTTCGTCGCTACTGTGCGAACAAAGAAGTCTTGTCGTCCCAGCCAAAACACCCTCCCTCCTCCCTTCCTGCCGCTACGCTCGCTCTGCTCTCTTATTTCGCAGGATATTCCTTAACATGATAACTCTTCAACCGCACAAACTGCTCAAACCCGAAAACGCTCAAGGTCTGGCCTTTGCCGCTGTTCTTCCAGCCCGTCCATGCAAGATCCGGGCTCGGGTAGTCCGCGCGGTTGACGAAGACTGTGCCCGCTTCGACATCTTCGGCCAACTCCTGTCCTCTAGCAACATCTTTCGTCCAGATGGAGGCCGTGAGCCCGAATTGGCTGTCGTTCATCAACTCCACTGCCTCCGCGTCGGAAGCGACAGACTGGACAGGGATGGTGGGGCCGAAAGTCTCGTCGCGCATTATGAGCATGCTGTGGTTGCAGGCGGTGAGGAGGGTGGGGGGGACGTAGTTGCCGGCTTCGGGAGGGGAGGCGAAGGTGGGATTCGAGGGGGTGCTGTTGACGGCGCCTTTGGAGAGGGCGTCGGAGATGTGGGATTCGATTCTTGCTTTTGCGGCTTTGCTTATTACTGGCCCGATGTTGGTGGATTTGTCGTTTGGGTCGCCTAGTTTGTAGTTTGCGAGCACTTTCTGCACTGCGGAGATGAAGTTGTCGTGTATCGATTCGTGCACGTAGATGCGTTCGAGACTGCAGCAGCTTTGTCCGGAGTTGAAGACCGCGCCATCTACGATCTCCTCCGCGGCCCAGTCGACGTCTACATCCGGTCGGACGTACGCTGGGTCGTTGCCGCCGAGTTCGAGGCCGACTTTGCAGTCTACGCGTCCGGCGGCGGCTTGTTGGACGGCGAGACCACCTTGTACGGAGCCGGTGAAGCAGACGAGGTTGATTTCTGGGGCTTGAATGACCTTTTCGATGGTGGAGAAGTCGCCGCTGTGGAAGTATTGGATGACGTCCTTGGGGAGGCCGGCTTCCAGGAAGATGTCGTGCACGCGTTCGACGATTGTTGGGGTTTGGGGGGAGGGCTTGAGGATGACGCTGTTGCCGGCGAGGAGGGCGGGGAAGAGGGAGTTGGCTAGGATGAGGTAGGGGTACTGGCTCATCTGGTCAGCAATTGTGGCATAGGTAGCAGATGTATAACTCACGTTCCATGCGAACAGCACCAATACCGGCCCTAGAGGAGCCTTCTTAATCCACCGCGTGAACCCCTTCTCAGGCTCCCCAGGGGTGTCTTTGAGCGCTTCATCGCTGATCTTGAGCATGTACTCTCCTCGAAGCACAGCTGTTGAGACCTCTTTCGCTGCGTAAGATATAGGTCTACCCATCTGCTCTGTGAGTTCGCGAGCCAACTCATCTTGTCTTTCTGTGATGATCTGCAGAGCCTTCTTGACCACCTTCTGTCGCTCTGCTAGAGGAGTCTTGCGCCATGAGAGGAAGGCCTTGTGTGCGGTCTTGGGCAGTTCTGCGAGCTCGGCGTCTGTTGGGCCGTGTCGTTCGAGGACGGGTTTGTTGATGGTGGGCGAGATGGTTGTGATCTTTTCTGGTGCCATTGTGTCGAGTGTTGCAATGTGATTGTCGTTCAGAAGTGTTTGGATATGAATGTCTCCAGCATGTGACAGTCGCGACGCTTCAACCAAAATTTCGAGATCCACCAACGTCATGCGGCAGAAGCTTGCACTCCCTTCCGATGCTGCCGCTGCTCTGTCTTCGCCTACTAACGTCGCTCATTAATTGCATACTGCTGCTTGGTGTATGATAGCGCCGACGTACTACATGTGCGGTCCCTTGAGCGTTCCAATGCGATAAGCGCGACTCGACACAATGATCCCCATCTCGCGAGCCTCTGCAGGCATTGCTCGATTGATACCGCGCCGGCTACCCAAGGCTGGACCCAATGGCGCAGTAACGAGATCCATACGAAGCCAGCAACGCTGCTGCAGCTTCCAACACGCTCAGACGCTACCCCGAGCCCTCCGAAGGAGTCTGAACAGACCTGGCGACCAATACATACAGCTACGCTTCAAGTCGGACACTCCAGCTCCTGCGATACCTGCGACACCTATACCCCCAAAGTCAAGATCGCGAATCCTACACTATGCCTACCGAGGCCTCGTCACGCTCGGCCTCTTCGTCGTCGTCTCGGGCGGACTGGTCGTGGCTTTCTTTATCTACGACTACACCACCTACTCCGACGACCCCGAGACCTTCGACATCCCCGTCTCCGAATATGCTCTCAACCCTCGGCGAGGTGGACCCAAGAATCTCCCCATAATCGACTACTTCATCGATGACGACGATTCGGAAGGCATGAGGGCGCAGAAGCACAAGCCCAAGTTGGTCGTCCTTGGGACAGGATGGGGCAGCGTGCCGATGCTGAAGCTGCTGGAGCCGGGCGACTACCATGTTACGGTTGTGAGCCCGAGCAATCACTTCTTGTTCACACCTATGCTTCCTTCTGCGACGGTGGGCACCTTGGAGTTCAGATCGCTGGTTGAGCCTGTGCGCAATATCGTCAAGAAGATTAGGGGACACTTCATCAAGGCGCTCGCGGTGGATGTTGAATTCAGTGAGAAGCTACTGGAGATCTCCTCGACTGGCGCAGCCGGGAAGGAGCAGAGGTTCTATCTCCCCTACGACAAGCTGGTCGTCGGAGTCGGCAGCATCACGAACCCCCACGGCGTCAACGGCCTCGAGCATTGCCACTTTCTCAAAGACATCAGCGACGCCCGCCTTATCCGCAACCAAATCATCCGAAACCTCGAAATCGCCTGCCTCCCCACCACCGCCGACGAAGAGCGTCGCCGCCTCCTCTCCTTCGTCATCTCCGGCGGCGGCCCAACCGGCGTCGAATTCGCCGCCGAGCTCTACGACATGCTCAACGAAGACCTCTGCAAATTCTACCCGCGCATCCTGCGCAACGAAATCTCCGTCCACGTCATCCAATCCCGCTCCCACATCCTCAACACCTACGACGAAGCCCTCTCCAAATTCGCCGAGGACCGCTTCGCCCACGACAACGTCGACATCCAAACCAACGCCCGCGTCAAGGAGGTCCAATCCGACCGCATCATCTACACCCAAAAAGCCGAAGACGGCACCACCCTCACCAAAGAACTCCCGCACGGCTTCTGCCTCTGGTCCACCGGCGTCTCGCAGAATGAATTCTGCCAGACCCTCGCCGCTAAGATAGAAGCCCAGAAGAACCGCCACGCCTTAGAAACAGACACGCACCTCCGTCTCGTCGGCGCCCCCATGGGCGACGTCTACGTCATCGGCGACGCCAGCACGGTGCAAAACAACGTCTCCGACCACGTCGTCTCCTTCCTCCGCACCCTCGCGTGGGAAAAAGGCAAGGACCCGGAGAACATGAAGATAACCTACTCCGACTGGCGGCACGTCGCGAAGCGAGTCAAATCCCGCTTCCCCCAAGCCACCGACCACTTACGCCGGCTCGACAAACTCTTCGAACAATACGACAAAGACAAATCCGGCTCCCTAGACTTCTCCGAGCTCTCGGAACTCCTCCGCCAAATCGACTCCAAACTCACCTCCCTCCCCGCCACCGCCCAGCGCGCTAACCAACAGGGCGAGTACCTCGCGCGCAAATTCAACAAACTCGCCAAAGCGGGCCCCGGGCTGGCGATGAACGAGATCAACGAGGGCGATATCGACGAGGCGGTTTATAAGGCTTTTGAGTATAAACATTTGGGGAGTCTGGCGTATATCGGGAACGCGGCGGTGTTTGAGATGGGCGGGGTGAATTTCGGGGGCGGGCTGTTGGCGGTGTATCTGTGGAGGAGTATTTATTTTGCGCAGAGTGTTAGTTTGAGGACTAGGTGTTTGTTGGCTATGGATTGGAGTAAGAGGGCGCTTTTCGGGAGAGGTGAGTTTGTGGCGGGATGCTGCGCGTGTTTTGGGGGTTGTGGGTTTTTGCTAATGATGGGGAACAGATATGATGAATTATTAGCCAGGCATGGCTTGCACTCGGGATACCATAGAGCGTCTTCATGTTGTACACATGCATATGTTCCGATCACGCGTTCGCCCCCTTCCTCGGCCTCCTCCCCGTGAGGTGAGCGATCCGCCTTGGGCTGAACAGTGACGCCAGCTCCAACCTTATCTCGATGGCTCCACGGATTATTGGACTCATGGGGCAGCCTAACGTGTTGGGCTGCGCTGCTTTGGTGTTGCGTGTTTCAACATCCTCTGATACGTGGTTTGCTTGCTGGCTCGATCGTCGCCTTCTGATATGCTCTGAAATATTTTGACCATTACACGAGGAGTCGAACCATCCCGAGCTAGACGAGGATACCAAGCCACGACCGCTCTCACGGATGCTTGCATTTGTGAATGTAGTTTGAGAGATCGGGCAGTGCTGCTTTGGTTTCGGGTATTCACGTGAATGGTGTCCCGTCTGCACCTTTCCCGTACGGTCCCCTTCTGGTAATCTGTGTGATCTAAATATGCTCGCGTGTCGTAGTCAGTCTTGCCGTCCGGCGATGCTGCTCGAACAGATGCCGACTGGCCTGAATGCTGCATGGCGTAGGGTGATAGCTGACAGGACGTTCGTACTGTACATCTGATCCAGTGAGCAGATACCGATTATCTAGTCGCTGGGAAAGGTTCATACTCATGATCCAGGAGTCACCATTTGACATGCGTATGCTTCAGCCCTCCTGCCGACCCATCTGCCTAATCTTTACCATAAACCCCTTCACCGGCCCGCCGCAAAGTAAACCGCTGGTCTGATCCATTTGCTCTTCACTTCCATCCACCGGAAGTCCGCGTGCCGCTTCTGCGTACATCTGCATGATCCACTCTCGCACGTGTTGGACTGGCTTCCCCTGGTATGTCTCGATGTCTCGGAAGGCTCCCCAGACGAGGATCAGGACACTGGATAGAGACATGGAGAGCAGGAAGCTGCCGTGAGTGCGGACGTTTTGCCATGACATGAGGACGTTGGTGGCGAGTCGAGCCTGTTCAGTTTGTAGTTGTTGGGGTGTTGCACCGACGATACTTGGAGTTGGGTCGTCTTGAGTGCCGGATTGGAGACTTTGGTTTCGACCGGCTGATACGAGTTGATCAATGTTCTGGCAAATTCTCAAGGTATGTATGCGAGAAACCCAGTACAATGTTGCCGTTTCCGCCTGGTCGATGAAGGCGTAGTCAAAGACGGAAGTATTCAAATCCAAATCGGCCGGGTGCAGTGCCTTCACCACACGAATGTCATGGAGAAGAGTGTTCTCGGATTCCACATCGACCGTATCATACACCTGCTGTGCCCTGACCGTGAGCGACTCCAGCTCTCTTGGATCAGATGGTGACTTCGCATCTGCGTTGATTTTGCGAAGCGTTGCCACTAGTCCTGGCAGTTAGAGGAGGAGCTGATGGGACAGTTTTCGCAACTTCTTCACTGCTACTGATGCCTGGTAGGTCTGCCAGACTGGTTCCAATGCTAGCCACTTCTCATCCTCGAGCGGACTGGCGGTGCCTTCGAGGCAGGCGAAGCCAAAAGAAGGACCCCTGACAGAAGCATCATGGGTCAATTGTGTCTTAGACTTGGAACGCTGCCGTTTGTAAGTGCTCACCAAAACGCGTACAGTATAGCGGTCGCCATATCACTCATTGGCTGTGCTTTGGGCCGTGCCAGTAGTATACTTACGCAGGCGTGTTGATGCGGGAACCAGGTCAACTCATCGGACCGTGCTATCTCCTCGAACAACGTCAGCATCGCGACGACCAGTAGCGTAGCGTTTGAAACGTCCAGCGAGATCCGAAGTAGGCTGACTGCGTGAGCTTGGTGGCATATGCTCTGCTTCCGTAGCGCTAGGTCACGGCTGAAGTGATACTGTTGTGCCGTGATGATTGCTTTGGCCACGGTATCGCTGGTTGAGCTACAACTTAACCGAGCCGGAATAAAGGCATACCACTACACAATAGGAGGACATATTAGCAACCCGGAGAGACCAAAGCAATATGTAGACGAATGCTTACCGAGCGCTCTAGTCCTAGGCTTGCTAGACTTGCAGCAAATCTCGAGCGTAATAACGACTCGGGAGAGGTTGGAACATACTGTACAGTAGTCACCCGGCCTTTTCAGAATTGTACGTTTCAAGGAATTGGAAGTGTAGACATCCTTTGGCGCGCAGCAGCGACAATGACTCCAGTATCGGTCTCTCCATGGTTGACCTGCATATCGCCAGCAAGTGCAAGGATACGCAGAGTTCTTCCGGCGAGCTGTCCTCGTCTGCATGACGCGATCATATTGGAAGGCCTTCGGGGCCAACGAGATGTGAACTGCTCGTTTGAGGATGTGGTTGTCAGTCATGGCGGCGGCCTGCTAGATGCAACAATAGTGTTTATTTGAGTAACAGATGAATATTCGGCTGCCATAGGAATGGTGTGTTTTTTTGTCAGGTTTGGTGTCGCTGAGATGTGAAGTCGTTGTCTGCCCAGGCCGGGAGGCGCCAACACGATCTAGGTTCCATCGTTGGTACTTGGTTTTCTACAAAAAGTGACAATGTGTAGATTGTATATGCGGTTGTAGTACGACTTGCAGTCTACGTGCGGTAGCAAGGAAATGAGACCTAGTACGAGTGTATCCGTCTGATTGCCAGATTCGGTCAGTAGTGGGTTTCTCGATGATCACATGCTATATTCATTGCTTTGGTCTATGGTGATCTGTGTGTTCTAGCTCAGCGAACCCGTTTTTGTCCGCGTTTTCTGACGGCAGCTCTGTGGCTCGAGGCAACGCATGTAGCTCGTTGACCTGCCCTTGAGAACCCAGTTCGTTCCAGTGGTTCCTTGTCTTCTCGTCTGCTCGAAAGCCGTCCTTTGAAGATTTTCGATATCCCAGACAGAATCGCAGGGCAAGGAACGTCATAATAGTGGCAAGCAGCATACCCGCGAGCACAGATCCAATGGCAATGCCAGCAATTGCGCCTCCTGAAAGTGAGTCTCCTCCAGAGGACGACGTTCCAGTTTCTCGGCTGGCTGAAGACGTGACCGCAGGCCGGGTATCGACCGCCGCCGCAGCAGCAGAAAGCATAGATTCGTCGCTTGACTGAAAGGCGACGAATATGGGCTTGGCCATTACTGACAACGTCGGGAAGCTGGTAGTCATCATCGCGCCCTCGATGCCATATTTGTCGGTGTAGATCGACCAGACGGGGCCTTCACGAGCAGGGTCGCCTCTGCACCATGCGATCCCATCGCAGCTCAAGCCTGTCGGACAGCATTGTACGGTCCGAGTAGCAGAGTCGGCGACCAATGCTGAGTTCGTGGGCTCGCATGCGCTGGCCCAGCCTGCGGAAGAACGTCAGTCGGGATGGCGCGCTGCTGGACCTGCAGACTTACCACTGGGACATAAACCAGGAGAGTAAACGTGATTTAATGTGAATTTGTCTGGGTAGCACAGCAGATCTGCGGCTTGACCAGTTGCTCCCAACAGAACCGCAGGACTGAGCTGGCCAGACTTAAGCCCTGGAGCCCAGATAGCCTCTCCGTTGTACGTCCTGGTCGAGAGACAGCCTAAGGGATCGTTGTTAGCTAGCGTTGAGTCGTGCACCGCGGGATCGATTACCAGGAGGTGGTGAGAACAGAGTTGTCAATGGGCCGGCGCTTGACAAGGCCATGGCTCTGACAGTTCTGTAGCACAAGGTGAGGTCGTGTACCCACGGAACCACCACGTCGGGAGCTACGATCCATCTTAAACGGGAGCGTCGTAAAAGTCCCGCACGAGCATGCTTCAGCTAATCTCTTAGCGCGACGATACGCAATTGCAGAGCTGCCGATGGGCGGTTTCCCTGCAAGGCCAAGGGAGACCTGATGATATTGAAGGATGAAGGATCATTTGCGAAAGCGGCCGGACGTGAAGCGAAATCATACGGCCAATAGGCCGGAGGCCTAAGGAGCGTTTCTCACCCGTCCATGGTCCACCCTCGAGGCCAGCGGGGCTGCGAGTACAGGCTGGTGACAAAAAGACTGCAACCCCTGCAATGCGGAACGGAAGAGCTAGGCAGAAGCAGACAGACACTCTACCTAAATTTCGTTGATCTCCTACCTAGTCGGGCCTAGCTCTTCCGTTCCG
>JAABUL010001474.1_pt1 | contig 44815 bp, 50 predicted proteins | sample 5559151 | NCBI WGS metagenome assembly JAABUL01 (sample SAMN10711876, study PRJNA513368) | rock metagenome | isolation source: Antarctica rocks | place: Antarctica: Victoria Land, Pudding Butte sud
GCCAAAACGCTCCCCGGCCTCGCGCAACGCATCGCCCAACGCCTCCTCGCGCTCACCCTCGCCATGCTCATCAACACCCTCCTCCACCGCCCACCCCGCGCCCTCGCTGCCTACGACGGACGATGAAACCCACATCAAGCCTCTAGGCTGCCCGCCGTGCCCCTTCTCGTCCTCGGCCCCGTCCTGCGCTACGTCGGTGAGACCGAGGCGACGATCTGGGTGGAGACCGACGCGCCGGCGACCCTCGCGGTCCTCGGCACCGAGGAGGCGACCTTCGAGGTCGCGGGGCGCCACTACGCGCTGCTGCGCCTGAGAGGTCTCGAGCCGGGCACGACCACCCCGTATGAGCTGCGCCTCGACGGCGAGCGCGTCTGGCCCGAGGAGGGCTCCTCCTTCCCGCCGCCCGCGATCCGGACCCTCGAGCGCTCCGGCCACGTGCGCCTGCTCTTCGGGTCCTGCCGCGTCTCCCGCCCCCACGAGCCCCCGTTCACCCTCGGCCCCACCCATCACGAGGAGGGCTTCGACCGCGACGCGCTCTACGCCTACGCGCTGCGGATGCGCGAGCAGCCGCCCGAGGAGTGGCCCCACCTGATGTTCTGGGCCGGCGACCAGGTCTACGCCGACGAGCTCCCGCCCGACCTGCTCGACTGGGTCCGCGCCCGGCGGCGGGGGGGGATCGCCGGGCCCGAGGACGAGGCCGGGACCCTCGACGAGTACGTGGCCCTCTACCACGCGGCGTGGAGCGAGCCGGCGATCCGCTGGTTCCTCTCGACGGTGTCCAACGCGATGATCTTCGACGACCACGACGTCCACGACGACTGGAACACCTCCCAGGCGTGGGTCGAGGGCAAGAAGCGCGACGACCCGTTCTGGGCGTCCAAGCTCGAGGCCGCCCTCGGCTCCTACTGGCTCTATCAGCACGCGGGCAACCTCGCGCCCTCGGCGCTCGAGCGCGACGAGACCTTCCGGGGACTGGGCGCCGGCGACAACTGGCCCGTCCTCCAGGCCCTGGCCCGGCAGGCCGAGCGGGGACACGACGGCGCGCGCTGGAGCTACTGCCGCGCGCTGGGGACGGCCAAGCTCCTGGTGATGGACTCCCGCTGCGGCCGGGTTCTCGACGAGGGCGCCCGCGCCATGCTCGACGACGCGGAATGGAAGTGGATCGAGTCCGAGGCCCACGGGGACGTCGACCACCTCCTGCTCGGCACCTCGCTCCCCTTCCTGCTCGCCCCCGCCCTCCATGACCTCGAGAGCTGGAACGAGGCGGTCTGCGGCGGCGTGTGGGGCGCGCGGGCGGCCCGCCTGTCGGAGAAGCTGCGCCAGGGGATGGACCTCGAGCACTGGGCCGCGTTCGACACCTCCTTCCGGGCGCTCGCCGGCCTCGTGCGCGCCATCGCCCGGGGCGAGCGGGGCGAGCCGCCCGCCACCATCGTCGCGCTGTCCGGGGACGTCCACCACGCGTACGTCGCGGAGGTCGGCTTCCCCCGGGGGACCGGCGCCCGCTCGCGGGTCTACCAGGCCGTCTGCTCGCCGGTGCGCAACCCCCTGTCGCGCAAGGAGCGCACCGGGATCCGCGGACTGCGCACGAAGCCGGCGGTGCTCGTGGCCCGTGTGCTGGCCCGCGCCGCGGGGGTGAAGGCGCCGCCCATCCGCTGGCGAGAGCTCGGCGGGCCCTACTTCGCCAACCAGATCGCCTCGCTCGACCTGCACGGCCGCGAGGCCACGATCCGGCTCGAGGAGGCAGGCGGCGGGCGCGAGGAGGAGCCCACGCTCGCGTGCGTGTCCGAGCGGGCGCTCTGAGCAGGCGGTCAGACCGCCCGCCGGCCGACGAGGACGGCAAAGCGGTGGTCCTTGAACAGGCAGTCGGCATCGGAGAAGCCCGCGTCGCGTAGCCATCCGAGCTGCCGTTCGACGGTGGCCCAGCGGTCGAGGCGCATGCGATCGACGGCTCCCGCCCACTCCTGCGCGCTTGACCCGAGCTCGGTCGCGCGACGCTCGTGCCACGCCGCGTAGAGGTCGGCGAACAGGGGGCTGGGTGCGCCGACCTGCTCGGCGTTGACGAAGACGCCGCCGGGCGCGAGGGCGTCGTGCAGCCGGGAGAACAGGGCCTGCTTGCCTGCGTCGTCGAGGTGATGGACCGCCAGCGCGCTCACGACCGCGTCCCACGGTCCCCCGGGGGGCGGGTCGGTCAGGTCGGCGACGACGTAGTGGGCCCACTCGCCGAGGGTCGCGCGCGCCTGGTCGAGCATGGCGGGAGCGCCGTCGAGCAGCGTGAGCTCGGCTTTCGGGAGCGCGGCCGCCACCCGGCGCGCGAGCAGCCCGGTGCCGGCCCCGAGGTCGAGTACGCGACGCACGGGCCGGCCGGCGAGCGCGAGCGCCTCTACGGCGGTCCCGTAGAACGCCTCGTAGGGCGGGACGAGGCGCCGTCGCTGCGCCTCGTAGCCACTCGCCTGCTCGTCGAACACTTGCGCTGCGTCCGTCATCGCATACGACTGTACGTGGTAATGAAGTGCCGCTGAGGTTTTCCGCTCGCCCTCCGGGGGCACGTGGCGGACATGCCCGCTCCCAAGCAGCCCGTCACCGACGACACCATCCAGGTCCGCCAGCTCTCGCACTACCAGTTCTCCTGGGTCGCCGGGGAGCCCGGCGCGGAGGGCACGTTCACCCTCCAGCTCGTGCTCGACCAGGGCGCGTGGGAGGAGGTCGTCACCGTGGACGCCGAGGACGCCGAGGTGCTGCAGGGTCTGCTCAAGCGCTCGCAGAACGTCGTCTACGACGTCGCCCGCCGGACCCTCATCTTCGGGACGACTCCCGTCGGGTCCTAGCCGGCGCCGAGCCCGTGCTCGCGTAGGGCGGCGTTCAGCGACACCTTGCGATCGGTGGCCTCCGAGCGCGTGCCGATGATGAGCGCCGCGGAGAGCTGCCACGTGCCGCCGGGGAACTCCTTGGGCCGGGTGCCGGGGACGACCACCGCGCGCGGCGGCACCTCACCGCGCAGCTCGACCGCCTGCTCGCCGCGGAGATCGATGATCGGCGTGGAGGCGGTGAGCGTCACGTTGGACGCGAGGACCGCCTCGCGCCCGACGCGGACGCCCTCGACCACGATCGCCCGGGAGCCGAGGAAGGCCCCGTCCTCGACGATGACCGGGCGCGCGCCGGCGGGCTCGAGCACGCCGCCGATGCCCACGCCCCCCGCGAGATGGACGTCGGCGCCGATCTGCGCGCACGAGCCGACGGTTGCCCAGGTGTCGACCATCGTCTGAGGCCCCACCCAGGCGCCGATGTTCACGTAGCTCGGCATGAGCACGGCGCCGGGCGAGACATAGGAGCCGTGGCGGGCCACCGCGGGCGGGACGACGCGCACGCCCTCGGGGTAGTGGGTCTTGACGGGGACCTTGTCGCGGTAGGCGAAGGGGCCGCTCTCCATCGCCACCATCGGCCGGAGGCGGAAGTAGAGGAGGATCGCCCGCTGGATCCACTCGTTGACCCGCCAGCCCCCCTCCGCGGCCGCGTCGGGCTCGGCGACCCGGAGCTCGCCGGCGTCGAGGCGGGCGACGACCGCCTCGACCGCCTCGGGGTCCTCCGCGTCGATGCGCGCCTTCAGGTCGTCCACCGGACCGCCACCTCTCCGATCCGCCGCGCCGCTTGCGCGCAGGCCTCCAGGGTGGGGACAGGGGCGACGCGGACGGTCATGTCGCCGACAGGATGCCGAAACAGCGCGCGAGGGCCTCCGCGGTCACGTGCTCGTCGGCGCGGTGGGCCAGCTCGGGCGCGCCCGGGCCGAGGTTGACCGCGGGGATGCCACGCGCCGCGAACTCGGCCACCGGGGTCCACGCCTGCTTGGCGCGGAGGGGTCCGGCCCCCGCCGCGCGCAGGCGCTCGAGGTGCGGGTTGTCGATGGGTGCGGCGGCGGGCGGCGCGTTGGACTCCACCTCGAGCTCCCCGGCCCCGGCCACGAGCTCGGCGAGGCGGGCCTCCGCGTCGGCCGGCGTGCGATCGGGTCCGTAGCGGAAGTTGAGATCGGCGACGGCCTCGGGGGGGATGACGTTGCGCGCCACGCCGCCGCGGATGCCCACGAGGGAGAGCACCTCGACGTACTCGGCCTCCCCCATCCGAATCCGGCGGGGCTCGACCTCCGCGAGCGCCTGCAGGCCGCGGACGGCGCGGTGGATCGCGTTGTCCCCGAGCCACGGCCGGGAGGAGTGCGCCGCGGTCCCCGAGAAGCGCAGCCGCGCCGAGATGTTGCCGAGGCAACCGACCTCGAGAGCGGTCGAGGTGGGCTCGAGCAGCACCACCAGCTCCGCGTCGCGCAGCGTGGAGGAGGCGTCGAGAGCCGCGGGCAGGGCGGACTCGGCGACGGGCAGCTCCTCGCGGGCGAAGAAGAGGTAGGCGAGGTCCGCGCGCTCGGAGGCGAGCTCGAGCATCACCGCCACCCCGCCCTTCATGTCGCTGGCGCCGAGCCCGTGGACGCCACCGTCCTCGAGCCGTCCCGGCCGGTTGCCCTGGGCGGGGACGGTGTCCACGTGCCCCGCGAGGACGACAGCGGCCTCGCGCGCGCCGTAGAGCAGCGCCGAGCCCGTGTCGAGGAGCAGCGGGGCGTGGCTCATGCCCTCCCGGACGTGGTCGAGGATCGCCGCCTCCCCGCGCGACTCGCTCGGAATGTCCACGAGCTCGAGCGTCCGGCGCAGCAGGCGCTCGGCGACGCTCATGCGAGCTCGCCGAGGAACACCGGGCGCGCCCAGCCCGTGAGCTCGATGTGGAGGTCCTCCCCCACGTCGACCACGAGCTCCCCGCCGTCGAGCACGACGGTGACGGGCGAGTCCCCCCCGCGCAGGACGTGGGCGACCGCGGCGCCCGCGGCCCCCGTGCCCGAGCTCAGCGTCTCCCCCACCCCGCGCTCCCAGATGCGGGCGCGGATGCGGTCGGGGGCGAGCTCGCACCAGACGGACACGTTCGTGCGGTCCGGGAAGCGCGGGTCGTGCTCGACGACCGGCCCCACCGTCCGGAGATCGACGGCGTCGGGGTCGGGGACGCGGATGGGCGTCTGCGGGTTGCCCACGGCGAGGTGGAAGAAGGCAAGGCGCTCCCCCTCGACCTCCACCTCCCCCTCGCCGCCGAGCCGCGCCCGCCCCAGGTCCAGGGTGCACGTCCACTCCCCGGTCACCCGCACCCGGACCTCGCCCGCGGCGGTCTCGATCGAGAACGAGTCCGACTCCGTCCAGCCCCGCCGGCGCAGGTAGAGGACGGCCTGGCGGGCACCGTTGCCCGAGAGCTCGGCCTCCGAGCCGTCGGGGTTGAAGATCCGCAGGTGCGCGACGAAGCCGCGCCGGCGGGGAGGCCCGAGCAACAGCACCCCGTCGGCGCCCACCCCGGTGTGCCGGTCGCAGAGCGCCCGGGCCGTCTCCGCGGCGAGCTCCTCGCCCTCGAGCACGAGGTAGTCGTTGCCCAGGGCCTGCCACTTCTCGAAGCGCACGCCTACAGCTTGCCGAGGATCGTCTGCGCGGCGTCGTCCGCCGTGCGGTCGGTCACATCGAGGAGCACCGCGTTGGGGAGCTTGCGCAGCCACGTGAGCTGGCGGCGGGCGTAGTTGCGGGTGCGACGCTTCATCACCTCGATGTCTCCGGCGAGGAGCTCGTCGAAGCCCAGGGCCCGGCGCGCGGTGGGTGAGACGCCCGCGCGGTGGGCGCGTTGGACCTCCTCCCGGGCCCCGGCGGCGAGCATGGATTCCACCCGGGCGTCGATCGCCGCGTAGAGGGCGTCACGCTCCATGACGAGGGCGACGAGGAGGGTGGGCCGCCGGGTCTCCTCCGTCCACAGCTGGGAGGGGCCGTCGGAGGGCTCGAGCTCCCCGAGCTCGTCGAGCTCGAGCGCGCGGACGATTCGATGGGCATCGTGGGGGTCGATGGTCTCCGCGGCCCACGGCGCGCGGCGGGTGAGCTCGGCGTGCAGCGCGGGGGCGCCCCGCGCGGCGAGCTCGCGCTGGAGGCGCTCGCGCAGCCCCTCGGGGGGCGGCGGGCGAAGCTTCAGGTCGGTCAGCGCGGCACGGAGGTAGAGGCCGGTACCCCCCACCACGAGCGGGCGGCGCCCGGTGGCCAGCGCCCCGTCGATCTCGGCGTGGGCGAGCTGGGCGTACTCGCCGGCGGAGAACGTCGCGTCGAGGGGCAAAAAGGAGACGAGGCGATGCTCGAGGCGCGCGCGGACGGGCGCGGGGGCGACCCCGGTGAGGACCTCGAGCCCGGCGTAGACCTGCAGCGCGTCGGCGGAGACGAGCACGGGGTCCTCCCCCCGCAGCCGCAGCCAGTCCGCGAGGGCGACGGCGACGGCGGTCTTGCCCACCCCGGTGGGCCCGAAGAGGGCGACGATGGGGAGCGGAGCGGCCACCGGGGCATAGTGTCGGGCATGGCCGTCCGCATCGGCACCGGGCTCTCCACGGCGCCCGACCCCCGCGCCGCCGCGTGGGAGGCCGCCACCATGGCCCGCGCCGGGCTCGGGGGCGAGGAGGCCGACCTCGCGGTCGTCTTCGCCTCCGGCGCCCACCTCGACGCACCCGACGACCTGCTCGAGGCCATCCACGAGCAGCTCGAGCCCGGGGCGCTCGTGGGCTGCGGAGCGGGCGGCGTGCTGGCCGGCGGGCGTGAGGTGGAGCAGGGAGCGGCGATCGCGGTGTGGGCCGCGGCGCTCGACGGCGGGGTGGCGAGCGCGTTCCACGCCTCGGTGGAGGAGGTCGGCGACGGGCTCGTGCTCTCGGGCTTCCCCGATCTCGAGGGCGCCGCGGGCGCGATCCTCCTGCCCGACCCGATGTCCTTCCCGACCGATCAGCTCCTGCGGGCGCTCGGCGAGCGGGTGCCCGGAGTGCCCGTGCTGGGTGGGATGGCGAGCGCTCGGAGCTCGAGCGGCGCGGGCGGCCTCTTCCTCGACGACGAGGTGCGCGACGGCGGCGCCGTCGGGCTGCGCCTCGACGACCTCGAGCTGCTGCCGTGCGTGTCCCAGGGCGCGGCGCCGCTCGGTCCCGAGATGACGATCACCCGCGCGGAGGGCAACGTGATCTGGGAGCTCGCGAGCAAGCCGGCGCTGGAGAAGCTGCGGGAGGCCGTCGAGAACCTGTCCTCCCGCGATCAGGCCCTCCTGTCGGGCGGCCTCCTGCTCGGGGTGGTGGTCGAGGGACCGAAGCCCGAGTACGTCCAGGGGGACTTCCTCGTGCGCGGGATCGCGGGGGCGGATCCCGAGGCGGGCGCGGTGGCGGTGGGCACCGAGGTCCAGCCCGGGCAGGTCGTGCGGTTGCACGCGCGCGATGCCGCCTCGGCCGACCGCGATCTGCGCGAGGCGTTGGAGCTGCGCCGGAGGGCGCTCGGCGGGGAGACCCCCGCGGGCGCGCTGGTCTTCTCCTGCAACGGGCGCGGCCGGGGGATGTTCGGTGTATCGGACCACGACGCGTCGCTCGTCGCCTCGGAGCTCGAGGGCGCGCCCGCGGCGGGGTTCTTCGCCGCCGGCGAGATCGGTCCCGTTGGCGGCGAGAGCTTCGTGCACGCCTTCACGGCAACCGTGGCGATCTTCCCGCGATGACCGGAGCGGAGCTCGTGTCCGGGCGCGTCCTCGTGACCGGGGCCACCGGCGGCATCGGCCAGGCGATCGCGCGCGCCTTTGCGGCGCGGGGCGCCACGCTGCTGCTGACGGGGCGGCGGGTGGAGCTGCTCGAGCCCCTGGCCGCGGAGATGAGTGCCCGGACGCTGGCGGTCGACCTCTCCGACCGGGCGGAGGTCGCGCGGCTCGCCGGGGAGGCGGCTGACGTCGACGTGCTCGTCAACAACGCCGCCCTTCCCGCATCGGGCGCCCTCGACGGCTACTCCGTGGAGCAGATCGATCGCGCGCTCGAGGTCAACCTCCGGGCGCCGATCGTCCTGAGCAGGCTCGTGGGCGACGGCATGCGGGCCCGGGGCTCGGGCCAGCTCGTGTTCATCTCGTCGTTGTCGGGCAAGGCGGCGACCGGCGGAGCGAGCCTCTACGCGGCGACGAAGTACGGCCTGCGGGGCTTCGCCGCGGGCCTGCGCGAGGACCTGCGCCCGCAGGGCGTGGGCGTGTCGTGCGTCTTCCCGGGCTTCGTCTCGGGGGCGGGGATGTTCGCGGAGTCCGGCGCGTCCCTGCCGCGCGGGGTGGGGACGCGGACGCCCGGGCAGGTGGCGGCGGCGGTCCTCGACGCCGTCGAGCGCGACCGGGGCGAGGTGGACGTGGCGCCGTTGGGCCTGCGGCTCTCGGCGGCGTTCGCGAGCGTGCGCCCGAACGCCGCGAACGCCCTGGTTCGGCGGTTCGGGGGTGAGACCGTCGCGAACGAGCTCGCCGCCGGGCAGCGCGGGAAGCGCTAGGAGCGTGTGTCGCTTAGCTCCCGTTCTCGTCGGCGGCGAACGCCCCGACCGCGGCGAGGATCTCGTCGGCGAGCCTGGAACCGTCGGCCGGGCGGTCGGGCGCGGCCTCGACTCGGACGACGACCTCGTCGCCGTCGAGCTCCTCGAGCGAGATGCGCGGGTCGGAGCGGGTGCGTACGGTGAGGGCCTGCTCGATCGCGCTCTGGAGCTCCGAGGGCCGGGTGCCGGCGCGCAGGCGGGCGCGGAGGTCCACCGCGTCCGGCTCACGGAGGGGGATCACCACCGCGTTGAGCGCGATGGAGTTCGGGACCATCATCTGAGTGTCTCCCTCCGCGAGCGTGACGTAGAGCAGGCCGAGGGAGGAGACCACCCCATCGACCTGTCCCCCGAGCGCGCCGGCCTGCATGCGGATGCGCTCCCCGACCCGGAAGGGGCGCGCGGAGAGCAGGACGGTGCCGGCGAAGACGTTGCCCAGGGTCTGCTGGGCCGCGAGACCGAGGACGACCGCGGTGATCGTCCCGCCCAAGGCCAGCGTCTGGGCGCGCAGGCCGGCGATCCGCAGCGCGACGAGGAGCGTCACGCACATGGTCACGAGGCGGAGGAGAAAACCCACCGTGCCCGCCGTGGCCGGGTCCATCCGGCGGAAGAACGTGGGGCCGGCGGCCTGACCCAGCGAGCGGGCGAAGGCCCAACCGATGGCCAGCAGCCCGACGACGGCCGCGACCCGGATCGGCAGGTCGAGCCCGAAGAGCTTGCGGCGGTAGGTGTAGGCCAGGACCACCCCGACGAGCAGAGGCAGGAGGAGGATGACCTCGCGCCGCGCCTTTTTCGCGGCCTCCACGGAGAGCTGGCCCGCGAGCCCGACCTGCTCCCAGGCGTGAGAGCGGGTCTCGAACATGCGGTCGAGGGTGAGCTCCGGTCGGCGCCGGCGGAAGAGGGCCATGCCTCACGACGCTACGGGCCCACGCTCGATCCGGCGGAGGGGATGACCGTCTTCCGGCGGAATGCTTCAGGCCAACACGCGGGCCAGGAGCGTCTCCTCGCCGAGGAGGGTCTGGCTCGTGGCGTCCGTCACGTCGACCCAGGCCAGCTCGCCGGGCCGCGCGACGCCGGAGAAGTTCACCACCTTGTTGTGCCGCGAGCGGCCGCGCAGGCGGCTCGGGTCCGTGCGCGACGGCCCCTCCACGAGCACCTCCACCCGCCTTCCCACGAACCGGCGCGCGCGCTCCGCGGCCCGGCGCTGCACGACCTCGACCAGGCGCCCCATGCGCTCGGTCTTCACCTCGTGCGGCACCAGGTCGGCCAGCGAAGCCGCCTCCGTTCCCCGCCGCGGGGAGTAGACGAACGTGAACGCGCCGTCGTAGCCCACCTCCTCGCAGACCGCGAGGGTCTGCGCGAAGTCCTCCTCGGTCTCCCCCGGGAACCCGACGATGACGTCCGTGCTCAGCGCGCAGTCGGGGACGTGCTCGCGCAGGAGCGCGACGCGCCCGAGGTAGCGCTCGCGGTCGTAGGTCCGGCGCATCGCGCGCAGTATCCGCGACGAGCCGGACTGGAGCGGCAGGTGGACGTGCTCGCACAGGGCCGGCAGCTCGGCGTGGGCGCGCACAACGTCCTCGCGCATGTCCTTCGGGTGCGGGCTCGTGTAGCGGATGCGGTCGATCCCGTCGACGGCGTCGACCGCCTCCAGCAGCTCCGAGAACGACGCCCGGTCGGGCCGCAGGTCGCGCCCGTAGGAGTTCACGTTCTGCCCGAGGAGGGTGACCTCGCGGACCCCGTCGGCGGCGAGGCGCTCCACCTCGGCGACGAGCTCGGTGAAGGGGCGGGAGACCTCGCGCCCGCGGGTGGAGGGCACGATGCAGTACGAACAGCGGGAGTTGCAGCCCACCGAGATCTGCACCCAGGCCTGGAACTCGCGGGTGCGCTTGTCGGGGAGGCGCCCGGTGAAGCCTTCGAACTCGAAGAATCCCTGGGCGGTGAGCGAGTCGCTCGTGAGGAACTCCGCGAGCTTGTGCACCTGACCCGGGCCGAAGGCGACGTCGACGAACGGGAAGCGCCGGAAGACCTCCTCCTTGACCGACTGCGCCCAGCACCCGCCGACACCCACGACGCGCTCGGGGTCCTCGCGCTTGAGTCGCTTGGCCTCCCCCAGATGGGCGACGAACCGCTCGTCGGCCTTCTCGCGGATCGAGCACGTGTTGAAGAGGATGAGGTCGGCGTCGGCGCGCGCCGGAGCCTCCTCGTAGCCCAGCGACTCGAGCATGCCCTTCATCCGCTCCGAGTCGTGCTCGTTCATCTGGCACCCGAAGGTGGTGAGGTGGTAGCGCTTCATCGGCCTCAGGCCCGAGGGTAGGCGTCCACTCGCGCCACCCACTCCGGGTGGGTGTCGTCCGGAGCCAGCCCGAGGACGGGGTACTTCAGGAACGGGAAGGCGACGACGTCGGCGATCCCCAGCTCGTCGCCGAGCAGGAAGGGCCGGTCGCTCAACAGCGCCTCGAAGCGCTCAAGCCAGCCCGCGAGCTCCGCCTCGGCGCGCGGATCCTCGCCGAGCCAGGCGAGGATCGCGGGCGAGTCGCCGATGACGCCGACGGGGGTTTCGGCCACGGGCGCCAGATCCTGTCCCGACAGCGGATGGCGCTCCGGTCGTCTGCCTCGTGGTCCACCCATTCGACCTCCACCCCCTTGTGCGCGCAGGCCAGGGCGATCCGCTCCACGTTCGTGGAGAACGGAACCCGGTGGACACGGAGGGTCACTGGAGCAGGCGCCGGTACTCGAGGAGGGGTAGCCCGAAGTCGGAGGAGAACGGCTCACCGGCGGCCGTCCAAGCCTCACGCTCGTAGAACCGGCACGCCCGCGCGTGGCGGCCGGGGTGAAGAGGCGCATGGACGCGAAGCCTCGCGCCCCGCCGCAGCGACGGCGCGCGCCAGCAGCCGCGACGCCAGCCCGGTTCCCTGGTACGCCGCGTCCACGAACAGCGAGCGCAGATGCGCGGTGTCGTCGTCCAGCGGGGCCCGCCAGGAGGTCCGGGCCGGCACGACGAGTACGAACCCGATCGCCTCGCCCCCGTTCTCCGCGACCGCGCTCCAGGTCGCGTCGTCGCCCAGACGCGTACGTAGCTCGTCCGCCTCCTCCTCCGCTCCACGGGGCCAGGCCCAGTCGGGGGCGAAGGACTCATAGCCCGCGAAGCCCGCGTGCACCAGCCGTGCCATGGCGTCCGCGTCATCGGAGTGGCCCGGGCGGATCGCGAGCGCCGGCGCCGTCACTTCGCGTAGTCGACCGCGCGGGACTCGCGGATGATCGTCACCTTGATCTGTCCCGGGAACTCGAGCTCCTTCTCGATCTCGCGCGCGATCTCGTGGCAGAGCAGGACCGCGCCGTCGTCGTCGAGGCCGTTGGGGTCGACCATGACCCGGATCTCCCGGCCGGCCTGCATCGCGTAGACCTTGTCCACACCGGAGTGGCGCTCGGCGATGTGCTCGAGGTCGCGCAGGCGGGTGACGTAGTTCTCGAGCGACTCGCCGCGCGCACCGGGGCGGGCTCCCGAGAGGGCGTCGGCCGTCTGGATGATCACCGCCTCCACGGTCTGGGGCTCGACCTCGTTGTGGTGGGCCTCCATCGCGTGGGCGACCGCCTCGGGCTCGCCGTGACGGCGCGCGAGATCCCCGCCCACCAGCGCGTGCGGACCCTCGACCTCGTGCGAAACCGCCTTGCCGATGTCGTGCAGGAGAGCAGCTCGGCGGGCGGTCTTCGGGCTTGCGCCGAGCTCGTGGGCCATGAGCGCCGCCAGGTGCGCGCACTCGACGGAGTGCGCGAGGACGTTCTGACCGTAGCTCGTGCGGAACCGCAGGCGGCCGAGGATCTTCACCAGCTCCGGGTCGAGCCCCTGCACCGCGGCGTCGAACACGGCCTGGTCGCCCAGCTCGACCAGGTGGTCCTCGAGCTCGGACTTCGCCTGGTAGAACATCTCCTCGATCCGGGCCGGGTGGATGCGTCCGTCGGCGAGAAGCTTCTCGAGCGTGAGGCGGGCCACCTCGCGCCGGACCCCGTCGAAGGCCGAGAGCACGACGGCGTTCGGAGTGTCGTCGATGATGAAGTCCACGCCGGTCAGGTTCTCCAGGGCCCGGATGTTGCGCCCCTCGCGACCGATGATGCGCCCCTTCATGTCGTCCGAGGTGAGCTGGACGACGGAGACCGTGGTCTCGGCGGCGTGGCCGGCGGCGATCCGCTGCATGCAGACCGAGAGGATGTTGCGCACCCGGCGGTCGGCGGAGCGCTTGGCCTCCTCCTCCACCGCGCGCAGCCGGCGCGCCACGTCGTGGCGCGCGCCATCCTCGACCTCCTTGAGCAGGACCTGCTTGGCCTGCGCGGCGGAGAGGCCGGCGAGGCGCTCGAGCTCGGCCCGGCGCTCGCCGTCGTGGCGCTCGAGCTCGGAGCGCAGCGCGGCGAGCTCCTGCTCGCGGGCGCCGAGCGCCTCCTCCCGGCGCGCGAGATCGTCTCGCCCGCGCTCCACGGACTCTTCCCGCGAGAGCATGCGCTCCTCGAGGCGGACAACCTCCGCGCGCCGCGCCTCGAGGCCCGCGTCGTCGCGCGGCGCCGGGGGCGCAGGGCCCGTCGGGGCCGCTGCGTGGGGACGAGCCCGGGTGTAGAGCACCGACGCGCCGAGCAGCCCCGCTGCCAGCACGACCGCCGCGATCACGATGTCCATGTTCCTCTCCTCGTCGGCCTGCCCGGGCGAGGACGCCCGGGCGTGCAGATCCGCTCGCATCAGTTTGTGGGGCGTCGGACCGGCCGCGCGGCGCGCAACGGGGATTCAGGAACCGAGCGCCGCGTCGACCGCGGCGCTCTCTAGCCGAAGTCGGGCGAGTGCGTGGGGGGTGCGGCAAACGCCCGGTGCGGGCGCGGTCGGGTGTGGGGATGCCGGGGGATCGGGTGTGCCTGGGAAGGGGTGAAGGGTGTCGGTTTGGTTTGGGTTTCTGCGGGCCCGCGAGGGGCCGGTCGTTCGCTTGCGCACAAGCCTAGTGATGGGCTTGGTTTCCGGCAAACGAACGGCGGTTCGCCCCCCGGATGACCGCCGGTCAGATCGCGGACTCGTGCCCGTAGGCGCGCAGGGCGTCGCCCGCCAGCTCGGGGTCGAACCCCTTGCGGACGAGGACGCCGTAGGCGCTGCGCCACGCCTTCGAGTCGGAGGGCGGCCGGGGGAAGCGGCGGCGCAGGAGCGCGAGCGCGCCGTCGAGCTCCGACGCGCGGTCACAGCCCGCCAGGGCGCCGCGCGCCGTGTCCGGGTCGATCCCGCGGGCGAGTAGTCGACGCTCGATGCGGTCGGCCCCCCACTGCTCGAGGTGGCGCTTGTCCTCGGCGAAGCGCGTGGCGAAGCGGGCGTCGTCGAGGTAGCCCTGGCCGCGCAGCTCCGTGATGACCTCCTCGATCGTCGCGGGCTCCACCCGCTTGGCCTCGAGCACGCGCCGCAGCTCGAGCACGGTCAGCTCGCGGCGGTTCAGCGAGCGGAACGCGAGATCGAGGGCGTGCTGGAGCCGCGTCGCGGGGTTCTCCAGGGCGGTCACCCGCTCCGCCGCCGTCAAGCGGCCTGTCCTTCCAGCGCCTGACCCTCCAGCGCTTGGCCCCCGAGCGCCTCGAGCGCCGGCGGGACGCCGTCCGAGTCGATCGCCTGCACGAGGTCGTCGTCGAGCCCGAGCGCGGCGTAGACCTTGTCCGAGATCTCCTGCGCCACCTCCGGGTGCTCGTCGAGGTAGGCCTTCGCGTTGCCCCGCCCCTGCCCCAGCCGCTCCTCGCCGTAGGAGAAGAACGAGCCGGACTTGGAGACGACATCGTGCTCGAGCCCGAGGTCGAGCAGGCAGCCCGCGGTGGAGATGCCCCTCCCGAACTCGATGTCGAACTCCGCCTGGCGGAACGGCGCCGCCACCTTGTTCTTGACGACCTTGACCCGGACGCGGTTGCCCACCGCCTCCGTGCCCTCCTTGAGGGTCTCGATCCGGCGGATATCCAGGCGCTGGGACGAGTAGAACTTCAACGCGCGGCCGCCCGGTTGCGTTTCCGGGCTTCCAAACATCACCCCGACCTTCTCACGGATCTGGTTCACGAACAGGCAGAGGGTCTGCGTGCGGCTGAGGTTCGCGGTGAGCTTGCGCATGGCCTGGCTCATCATCCGGGCCTGGGCGCCGACGGTCTGGTCGCCCATCTGGCCCTCGAGCTCGGCGCGCGGGGTCAGCGCCGCCACGGAGTCCACGGAGACGACGTCGACCGCGCCCGAGCGCACGAGCATGTCGGCGATCTCGAGCGCCTGCTCGCCGTAGTCGGGCTGGGAGACGAGTAGCTCGTCGATGTCCACGCCGATCTTCTGGGCGTAGAGCGGATCCATGGCGTGCTCGGCGTCGATGAACGCGCACACGCCGCCGAGCTTCTGGGCCTCGGCGAGGATGTGGTAGACGAGCGTCGTCTTGCCCGAGGACTCCGGGCCGAAGATCTCCACGATGCGCCCGCGCGGGACGCCGCCGATCCCCAGTGCGAGGTCGAGCGACAGAGCGCCCGTGGGAATCGCGTTCACCCGGACCTGGGCGCCTGGGTCCCCCATCCGCATGACGGTGCCCTTGCCGAACTGGCGCTCGATCTGTGTGAGCGCACCCGAGAGCGCCGCCTCCCGTGCCTTCGCCGCCTTCTCGTCCCCGTTCGCTGCCATGTCACTCCTCTGCCACTGGATCGGACGGCCACGCTAGGCACGGCCCCGGACAGAACGCATGCTCGCCCCGGAGCCTCATGCGTCTCCACACCCGATCGCCACGAAGGCGCCGCGACTCCGTGCCGAAACGTCACCGGCTCGCGCCAGCCGTGTGCGTGCGCGAAGAAGCGTCTCTAGCTCCGCTCGACCTCGCGCAGCCGGCCCGTCTCCACCGCGAAGACGAACCCGCGGATCGAGCCCTTCTCCGGCACGAACGGGCTCGCCTCGATCCGGGCGATGGACTGGCGCACGTCCTCCTCGATGTCCTTGAACGACTCGGGCGCCCAGTCGGGCTTGATGCCCGTCTCGTCCTGGATCTGCCGCTTGAACTCATCGTCGGTGAACGTGAGCATGCCGCAGTCCGTGTGGTGGATGAGCACGATCTCCCTCGTTCCCAGCAGACGCTGGGAGATCGCCAGGGAGCGGATCTCGTCGTCGGTCACGACCCCACCGGCGTTGCGGATCACGTGGGCATCGCCCTCCTCCAGGCCGAGGAGGCCGTAGACGTTGAGCCGCGCGTCCATGCAGGCGACCACGGCGATCTTCTTGCCCGGGGGCATCGGAAGATCGCCCTTGTCGAAGGAGGCGGCGTAGCCCTCGTTGTTCTTCAGCAGCTCGTCGGTAATGGTCATGGCGAGCAAAGTACATCAGTTAGGTCAGGTTTGCCGACCAGAGCGCCTCATAGCGCGGCGGGCCCGACCCGAGGGCGGAGCGAAAGAGGGTGAGCGCCACCGCATCGAACCGGACCGTGGGCGCGGGTGGGAGCGCGCCGGGACGCAGCCGCCCACGCACGCGGGCGACGCTGACGTGGGGCAGGAACGGTCGCCCCTCCGTGTGGTCGAGGGCGTGCGCCACGCGGGCCTGGAGCGCACGGAGCTCACCGGCTGGGTCGTCGACCTCGAGCGCGAGCACGCGGGGCCGGCGAGGCGGGAGCCACCGGCCCCCAACGAGCGCGAGACCGCGCGCCGGCGCGGCACAGGGAGCCAGCCGCGCCGGCAGCGGCGTGGGATCGCCCACCTCGCCGAGGAACGCGAGGGTGAGGTGCAGAGCCGGCTCTCCCACCCGGACGAGCGCGCGCTCGTCGGGACCCCACGCCGCGCACGCCGCCCGCGCCACCGGCGGGAGCCCGGCGGCGACGAACAGCCTCAATCGCGCGCGCCGAGGCAGAGGCGGCGGAGCATGTGCAGCGCCACGGTCACCGAGCGGTCGCGGATGTCCGCCCGCCCGCCCGGCAGGTGCACGCGCCGGGTGAGCCGGGCGCCGTCCTCGCCGGCCACCGACAGCCACACGGTCCCCACCGGCTTGGCCTCCGTCCCGCCGCCCGGTCCCGCCACGCCCGTGATCCCCACGCCGATCTCCGCTCCGAGCCGCTCCCGGGCGCCGTCCGCCAGCGCTCGGGCGACCTCCTCGGAGACCGCGCCCGCGCGCGGGATCAGCTCCGCCGGCACGCCGGCCAGGGCGGTCTTCGCCGCGTCGGCGTACACCACAAGGCCGCCGAGCACGTAGGCCGAGGACCCGGCGCGGTCCGTGAGCCGGCCCGCCAGCAGCCCCGCGGTGCACGACTCCGCGGTGGCGATCGTGCGCTTGGGTGGGCCCGACAACGCCTCGGCCACAAGGTCGTCTATCGTCCGCCCGTCGCGGGAGAAGAGCGTGTCCGCGTGCCGCGCGGCCACGCCGGCCTCCAGGGCGGCGTATTGGTCGTCCGCCGCGGGCTCGTAGCGCGTGACGATCTCGATCTCCCCCCGGCGCAGGCACGTGGTGATCTCGAGCCCCGAGAGGTCTGTCCCCTCGTTCTCCAGCGCCACGAGGCTGGCGGCGATCTCCGACTCGGGGATGCCGAAGAGCCGCATGATCCGCCAGCGGTACTCCGCCCCCTCCCCCACCGCCGCGGCGAAGGCCTCGGTCACGCTCGCCGTCGCCCACATGGGCTGGAGCTCGCGCGGCGGCCCGGGGAGGACGACGACCGTCGGCCCCTCCCGGCCATCGGCGGGCGGCACCACGAGCCCCGGCGCCGTGCCCACCGGCGCGAGCACCGTCGCCCCGCGCGGGATCACCGCCTGCTTGCGGTTCGCGTCGCGCACGGCGTCGAGGTCGAGGTTGGGAAAGCGCGCCGCCAGTGGACGCAGGATCTCCGCGATCCGCGCCTCGAGCGCCCCGTCGAGGACCATCTCGCGGCCCGAGAACTCCCCCACGACCTCGGCCGTGAGGTCGTCGGCCGTGGGTCCGAGCCCGCCCGAGGTGATCGCCAGCGCCATCCCCTCGCGGGCGAGGAAGCCCAGGGCCGCGCGCATGTCCTCCCGGCGGTCGCCCACGATGAGCAGGTGCGCGAGGTCGACTCCCCGCTCGCGCAGGCGCTCCGACAGCCAGGGCCCGTTGCGGTCGGCGATGATGCCCGACAGGACCTCCGTGCCCGTCACGACGATCCCCGCGCGGGGAGCGCTCACGCGCAGCTCGGCGCGCGCGCGGCGGGCAGCGGTTTGCGGCCCGCGGCGGTCACGACGTAGGAGAGCGGCGTCGAGGAGGCGGGGACGGCGAGGGGCCGACCGTTGACCTTCATCCGCACGGAGGCGTTGCCGAGCGTGATCTCCAGGCGCCGGCCCGTCAGCACACGGGGCGCCCCGGGGGTGAGGGTCACCCCCGGGAGCAGCTTGCGTCCCGTCCCGTCGACCGCGCAGACGTAGACGCTCCCGGTGGCGGTGAGCTCGACCCGGGCCCGGCGCGGTCGCGCGGGCGCCCGCCGGCGCGGCGTGCGCGGCGCCGTGCGGGTCTGGGTGTCCGTCTTTCCCGAGGCGCCCCCGCCCCCATCGTTCCCGCCGCCGAGCTTGCCGAGGGCGAACAGGCCCCCGAGCAGCAGCGCGAGCACGACGAGGACGACGAGTCCCTCCCGGCGGCGGCTCGGCTCGCGCCCCCGCGGGTCGCGGCGCCCCGGACGCGGCGGGGAGATCGGCGCGAGCTCGGCCTCCGCGGGTCTGTCGTAGCGGCGCTTGAACTCCTCGACGAGCAGGCGGGCGTCGAGCCCGAGGTACTCCGCGTAGGTCCGCAGGAACGACTTCGCGAACGTCGGACCGGGCAGGACGCCCCACTCCTCGTCCTCGAGCGCGCGGAGGTACTTCGTCCGGATCTTCGTCGCCCGCTCGACCTCGGTGATGTCGATGCCGGCGCGCATGCGCGCCTCCCGGAGCGTCGGCCCGATCTCGGTCACTCGGGCCCGGAGACTAACCCTCGGCGGGAGCGGGCTCCGCGCGCGCCTCCGCGAGCCCCGCCAGCACCCGCGGCAGATCGGCCTCCGTCACGAGAACCTGCCGCGGCTTGGAGCCCTCGTAGCCCGAGATGACCCCCCGGCGCTCGAGCATGTCGATCAGCCGGCCCGCCCGCGTGTACCCGAGGCGGAGGCGCCGCTGGAGCATCGAGGTCGACGCCGTCCCCATCCCCGCCACGAGGACGATGGCCTCCTCGAGCAGCGGATCCTCGTCGGGGTCGAATTCGTCCTCCCCCCCGGCGTCCTCGGCCTCGTCGGGCTCGACCTTGTCGAGCAGCTCCTCGCGCAGCTCGGGCTCCCCCTGCTTGCGCCACGCCTCGGTGATCTCCGCGATCTGCTCCTCGTCGACGTAGGCGCCCTGGATGCGCTGCAGGCGCGACGAGCCCACCGGCGAGAAGAGCATGTCCCCCTGGCCGAGCAGGGTCTCCGCGCCGTTGGCGTCGAGGATGACACGGGAATCCGTCTGGGAGGACACGGCGAAGGCGATCCGGGACGGGACATTGGCCTTGATCATCCCCGTGATCACGTCCACGCGCGGGGTCTGGGTGGCGAGCACGAGGTGGATCCCCACCGCGCGGGCCTTCTGGGCCAGGCGGATGATCGAGTCCTCCACGTCGGCGGGCGCGACCATCATGAGGTCGGCGAGCTCGTCGATGACGCAGAGCACGTAGGGCAGGGCGGGCTCGCCGCGCTTCTCGCGGGACTTGTTGAGCTCGGGCAGCGAGCGCGAGCGCGACAGCGACATCAGCCCGTAGCGCTCCTCCATCTCCTTGACGAGGTTCTGCAGGGCGTTGGCCGCCTTGCGCGGGGAGGTGATGACGGGTGTGAGCAGGTGGGGGATCGCCTCGTAGTGGGTGAGCTCGACCTGCTTGGGGTCGATGAGCACGAGGCGTAGCTCACGCGGGGTCGCGCGCAGGAGCAGCGAGCAGAGCATCGAGTTCACGCAGGCCGACTTGCCCGCGCCCGTGGTGCCCGCCACGAGCAGGTGGGGCATCTTCGCGAGGTCGGCGCCGATCGCCTTGCCCGAGACGTCCTTGCCGAGCCAGATCGCCAGGGGGCTCCAGCCCTCGGGGGTGGGCTGCAGGACGTCGCCCAGGTGCACCAGCTTGCGCCGCAGGTTCGGCACCTCGACCCCCACGGCCTGCTTGCCGGGGATCGGCGCCTGGATGCGGATGTCGGCGGCGGCGAGCGCGTAGGCGAGGTCGTCCTTGAGGTTGGCGACCTTGCCGACCTTGATTCCCGGCGCGAGGCGCAGCTCGTAGCGGGTGATGTGGGGGCCGGCGACCGTGCCCACGATCTTCGCGTCGACCCCGAAGTGCCCGAGCGCCTCGACGAGGCGGGCGGCGATCTGGGCCTGGCCCGCGGTGTCGGGCTTCGACTGCTCGGCGGTGGAGCGGGTGAGCAGACGCGGGGAGGGCGGACGCCAGGGGAAGTCGGGGGCGTCGGTGACCTCGGCGCGGTAGCGGCCCTGCGGGGTCAGGAGCTCCGTGGGGACATCGGGGAGCGGCGGCGCGGGCTCCTCCTCCGGTTCGTCCTCGACCTCCTCGACGACGGTCTCCGCCTCCGCCGGCTCGACGGCCGCGGGGACGATCTCCGTCTCCGCCTCTGGCTCCCACGGCTCGAGCACCGGGGCGGCGATCGTGGGGGGCGCCTCGGGCTCCCGCCACCGGCGTGCGCGGGCCGCCGTCGTCCCCTCGCGGACCTGCGCGCGCAGATGGTTGAGCACGCTGGCGACCGTCACCCCCGTCACCAGGATCACGCCCGCGAGGGAGAGGAAGACCGCGAGCACGTCCACCCCGAGCTCCGAGATGAGGGTGGAGGCCGCGGAGTGCACCGCGCGGCCCACGTGCCCGCCCTGATCTCCCGCCCACAGCAGCGCCGCCCCGAGCAGGCAGAGGGCTCCCATGCGCAGCGGCCGCACCGCGGGCAGCGCCGTCCGGCCCAGGAGCAGGGCGCCGCCGACCACGAGCCCTCCCGGCACGGCGTAGGCGAGCACCCCGATGAGCCACTCGCCGCCCCGGAGCACCCCGTCCCCGAGCTGCCCGCCGGCCGAGCCCCGGTACATCACGAACGAGAGGAAGATCCCCAGCGCGACGAGCCCCAGGCCGATGAGGTCGACGTGGTGGGGCTCGAGGTGCAGCGCCGGCAGCCGCGGGGCGCGGCGCGCGGCGGGCTTGCGCTTCGGAGGCGACTTCTTCTGCTTGCGGGCGGGCATCCGGACGGATGCCTTCGACGCCGCGGCCTTGAGCCCTGCTTGAGGCTGCTCGCCTACCCTTCCGAGCTCATGCCCGAACGCCCCGCGCGCGTCCTCGTCGTCGAGGACGACGACGACATCGCCCAGGTCCTCAAGCGCTCCCTGCGCCTGGAGGGCTACGACGTCCGCGACGCGGGCGACGGCCCGCTCGCCCTGCGCGAGGCGCGTACCTTCCAGCCCGACCTGGTGGTGCTGGATCTCGGCCTGCCCGGACTCGACGGGCTCGATGTCGCGCGCGAGCTCCGTGCGGGCGGCGACGTGCCCATCCTCGTCCTCACCGCGCGTGACGCGCTGGACGCCAAGGTCGAGGGCCTCGACGCCGGCGCCGACGACTACCTCGTCAAGCCCTTCGAGCGCGAGGAGCTCCTCGCCCGCCTGCGCGCGCTGCTGCGCCGCCGGCCCCCGCGCGGATCGGCCTCGCTCGTCGTCGGCGACCTCGCGCTCAACCCCGACACCCACGAGGTCCGCCGGTCCGAGCGCGCCATCGAGCTCACCCAGCGCGAGTTCGAGCTGCTGCAGTTCCTCATGCGCAACGAGCGCCTCGTCGTCTCCCGCCAGCAGCTCCTCGACGAGGTCTGGGGCTATGACCCGTTCGCGATGACGAACACCATCGAGGTCTTCGTCTCCAACCTCCGCCGCAAGCTCGAGTCCGGTGGTGAGCGGCGCCTCCTGCACACGATCCGGGGGGCGGGCTATGTCCTTCGTGCGGAGTAGCTCAGCCTGGCAGCGCGTCCCGCTGCGGTGGAAGCTCGCGGGGGGCTCGGCGGTCCTCACCCTGACGATCCTCGCCGCCTTCGCCGCCGGGATCGGCCTGCTCGCCGGTCGCCAGATCTCCGGCGACTTCCGCGACCAGGTGCGCCGGGCCGCCGACGATCTCGTGTCCAGGTTGCAGCTCGAGGTCTCACCCGGCACCCGGCGCGTGCGCTGCGCCGGGGTCGACCTCGACGATTACGCGACCGCCGAGCGCGCCCGGGTCCGCGTGATGCTCTTCAGCGGGACCCTGCTGTGCGGCACGGGTGCGGCCGACCTCGGCCCCCCGCGGGTCGCCGTGGAGGAGACGGGCGGCTACCGCATCGAGTCGCGCTCCGTGCCCATCGTCGTCCACGGCGTGGCCGAATCCAACTCGGCCATCGTCCAGTACGCCCGTCCGCTCTCGGCCATGCGCCACACGATCCAGAAGGTGCGGCTCATGCTCCTGTTCGGCGTCTTCGCGGGCGCCGCGCTCGCCGGGCTCGCCGGGCTGCTGCTGGCGCGGCGCGCCACGCGCCCGATCGTCGAGCTCACCGCCGCGGCGCGGGAGATCCAGCGCACCCGGGACCCGGGCCGTCGCATCGCCGTGCCCGAGGCCGCCGACGAGGTCCGCGAGCTCGCGCGCACGCTCGACGAGATGCTCCTGGCCCTCGACTCCGCCCAGACGGAGACCGAGGAAGCCCTGGCCCGCCAGCGCCGCTTCGTGGCCGACGCCTCGCACGAGCTCCGCACGCCGCTCACCTCCGTGCTGGCCAACCTCGAGCTCCTCGCGGCCGAGCTCGACGGCGAGCAGCGCGAGACGGCGCGCTCGGCGCTGCGCTCGACCCATCGGATGCGCCGCCTCGTGGCCGACCTCCTCCTCCTCGCCCGCGCCGACTCGGGGCGGCTGGCCCCGCGCCGTGAGGTCGACCTCGCGAAGGTCCTCGTGGAGGCGGCGGGCGAGCTCGGCCCGCTCGCCGAGGACCACGAGCTCGAGGTCGACGTCGACGGGCCGGCGTGGATCGCCGGCGCGCCCGACGAGCTGCACCGCCTCGTGCTGAACCTCCTGCAGAACGCCGTCGCCCACACGCCGTCCGGGACACATGTCTCCGGGCGGGTCCGCGCCGAGGACGGTGGGGACGCGGTGGTGCTCGAGGTCTCCGACGACGGCCCCGGGGTCCCCGAGGAGCTCGTGCCGCGGATCTTCGACCGCTTCGTCCGCGGGGCGGGCGACACGGGCGGGGGCGGCACGGGGCTGGGCCTGGCGATCGTCCGCGCCGTGGCCGAGTCCCACGGCGGGACCGTGGCCCTCGGCGCGGGGTCGGAGGGCGGTGCGCGCTTCTCGGTCCGGCTCCCCGGGGTCGTCGCCCCCGTGCCCGCCGGCGGCGCGCTGAGCGGCGGGCGTCAGTCCGCGTAGACGGTCTGCGCGTCGAGCCCGCCTTCAACACCGGGAGGCAGGGCTCCGGTGCCGTGTGCGTACAGGGCGATGTCCTCGAGCGTCTTGAACTGGTCACGCGCACGCCCACCCCGGGTGGTCCATGCCCCGTTGGACCACTCGAGGGTCTCCGGGGAGGCTCCGAGCGCCATGCCGGCGAGCAGCTGCCCCTTGGCGCGGAGCTTGCCGACGGCGCTGAGGATCGCCGCCGAGGCTCCCGCGGAGGGGCTCGCGTTGTACCCGTGGCCCTCGCCGAACCGGTCGGTGTCCGCGGGCACGACCTTGACGTCCAGGGCGGGGACGCCGAGCTCGTCCGCGACGATCTGGGCGTAGCGCGATTCCTCCCCGTCGGACTCCGTCGTCAGGCTGAGCACCATCTTCCCGGTCGGGTGCACACGCAGGAACACCGCTCGATACGCCTCGTCAGCCACGGTCGGATGCCTTCCTGTCTCGGTGGTCGGTGATGCGCTGCCGCTCCTGGTGGGCGGTCAGGGCGTTGTGCTCCTCTGACTCGCAGAACGACGGCCGCGGGCCCCCCAGCGCGTGCGCAGGCACCGCGGGCCGCTCGCACCCCGGATAGATGCAGGTCTTGGTCTCAGTCTCGGTCATCCGTCCTCCATCCCGGGGTGGTGTTGCCCCTGCTCGGACCGTGTCCACTCGGCATCGCGACCGAACTGCCGGGAACCGGGGTCGCGCTGGCCCACGGCTCCTCCTCCTCGGCCTCGTCCGCCGGCGGCGGGGGTGGCGGCTTCCGGCCCGTCGCCCCGATGGCATCGGCGACCTCGCCGAGGGCCTGGAGGCTGTGGCCGCTCACCAGCGCGTCGCAATGCGGGAGCGCGGCCACCATGCCGCCGGCCTGCACCGAGAAGCCGCTGGCCCTGACGCGGGGGTTGACCCACACGATGCGGTGGGCCAGGCGCGCGAGGCGCTCCATCTCGCGTCCGACGAGCATCGGGTCACCGCGCTCCCAGCCATCCGAGAGGATCACGATCACGGCGCCGCGAGCCATGCCGCGACGTCCGTGGCGATCGTTGAACGCCTTCAGGGCGTCACCGATCCTGGTTCCGCTCGACCAGTCCGGTGCCGCCGCCGCCGCGCGCTGGATGGCGCGCTCCGGGTTGCGGGAGGCCAGGGCGCGGGTCACGCGCGTGAGGCGCGTGGCGAACACGAACGCCTCGGCGTTCCGGCCACTGCCGGCCGCGGTCAGGAACTGCAGGTAGGCGCGCGCGTAGGGCTCCATCGAGCCCGAGATGTCACACAGGAGCACCAGGCGGCGGGGCACGTCGCGCCGGCGTCGGCGCGCGAGGCGGATCGGGTCGCCCCCCGTACGGAGGCTCGTGCGCAGGGTGCGCCGCAGGTCGACATGCTCGCCGCGGCGACCCTGCTTCCGGCGCCGCGTCCGCCGCAGCGGCGTGGCCAGTTCGAGGCGCGACATCAGCTCATAGAGCTGGGCGAGCTCGTCGGCCTCGAGCGCGTCGAAGCTCTTGCTCCCCAATCGCTCCTCGTCGCTGGCCATGGCCAGCGGGACCTCGACCTCGGCCGGATCCTCGTCCTCGTCACGTGTGCCGGGCGGGGACGAGGACATGCTCGCGAGCGCGTTCTGCTCATCGGAGTCCCGGGGCGAGGTCTGGTGCTCCGACCTCGGCCGGTCATCCGGGGGCGCGGCGACGGTCTGCACCTCGCCGGCATCGAAGTCATCATCGTCGGCCCGGTGGCCGAACACCGAGTGGAACACCGCGTCGAACGCCGGCACCTGCGCCGGGTGCGAGACGAACACGGCTCGTGCCGTCCAGTACAAACGGCGGCGGGTGATCGGCTTGACCAGCGTGAGCGCCTGCGCGAAGCGAGCCGCGCGCTCGGGGGTCACGGGCAGGCCGGCCTCGTGCAGCCGCCGGCTCAACGCCCCCACGAGCGGTGGGAGGTCGAGCTCGACGGTCTCGACCCCGAACGCGGTCACCGCTCGCCCACGAACTGCTCGAGGCCGGTCGCGCGGACGACGTCCTGGTCCTCCGCGTACTTCAGCACCGATCCGAGGGTGAGCTCGACCGCGGCCGCGTCCAGGCGCTCCACGCCGAGCAGGCTCAGCGCGGCGACCCAGTCGATCGCCTCGGCGACCCCGGGCGGTTTCTGCACGTCTGACGCGCGCATGCGCGCCACGGCGCCGGCGACCTGCACGGCCAGCGTCTCCGATGAGCCCTGCACGCGGCGGCGGATGATGTCGACCTCGCGCTGGGGGGTCGGGTAGTCGATCCACTGGTACAGGCAGCGGCGCTTGACCGCATCGTGCAGGTCGCGCGTCCGGTTCGAGGTGAGCACGATGATCGGCGGATGCGTGGCGCGGATCGTGCCGATCTCCGGGATCGTCACGGTGGCCTCGGCGAGCAGCTCGAGCAGGAAGGCCTCGAAGTCGTCATCGGCGCGATCGATCTCGTCGACCAGCAGGACCGCCGGGCGCGGACCGGGGTGCTCGAGCGCGCGCAACAGCGGCCGGCGGATGAGGTACTCGGGGCCGAAGAGCTCCTCCTCGCCGAGCGTGGTCGCGTTCGAGTCGGCCAGCCGGATGCTCAGCAGCTGGCGCGGGTAGTTCCACTCGTACAGCGCCTCCGCGGCGTCGAGCCCCTCGTAGCACTGCAGGCGGATCAGCGGGGTGTCGAGGACGAGCGCGAGCGATTTCGCCGCCTCGGTCTTGCCGACCCCCGCCTCGCCCTCGAGCAGCAGCGGCTGGGGCAGGCGGAGGCTCAGGAACATCGACGTCGCCAGGCCCTCGTCGACGAGGTAGTCCACGTCGGCGAGACGCCGGGCGAGGGTCTCCACGTCTCCTACGAGCCGGCGGATCTCGCCCTCAGCCTCACCGGTGACCGGCGGCGGGTTCACGCGGCGGCGTCGGCCAGGACCGCCGCGTAGTCGTCTGAGGTGTCGACGTCGCGGGGGATCGGCCCGGAGACCGGCACCACGACGACGTCGGCACCGGCGCGGTCGAGCAGGCGCCAGACGCCCTTGTCACCGTGCAGGTCGGCGAGCTCGGCGAAGACGGTCGGCCCGAAGGCGACCGGATGCCCGCGGCCGTCGTCGTAGCGGCACACGGCGAGCGCTGCGCTCCCACGGCCGTCGAGGAGGGCGCCGACGGTGGCCGCCGTGACGCCGGGCTGGTCGCCGAGCATGAGCACGAGGACCTCGCAGCGGGGATCCACCGCGCCCAGCGCCGCGGCGATGGACGACGAGCAGCCCTCGGCGTAGGCGTCGTTGACGACCACGTCGGTGCCGCCCAGGTCGACCGCGCGGCGCACCGCATCCGCGGCGCCCCCGAGGGTCACGACGATCTGGTGGAACGGGCACGCCCGGGCGACGCCGACGACGTGACCGAGGAGCGTCCCGTGGCGGTAGGGGAGGAGTTGCTTGGGTGCGCCCAGACGGGTCGAGCCGCCGGCGCCGAGGACGAGGCCGCAGACGAACCCCTCGGCCCTAGGTCGCGGCGCGGGCATGGTCGTGCTGCGCCTCGAACGTGCCCCGGCAACCCGCCGAGCAGAAGTGGACCGTCTCACCGTCGTGCTCCGCGGACGGCGTGTCGGCGCCCACGACGACGGTCATGCCGCAGACGGGGTCGACGGCGACGGCGGGAGCGGCGACCGCCGGGACGCGGACATCGCCGCTCCGGCGCACCGCGACGATCCGGGCGAGGATCGAGAGCGCGATCTCCGCGGGGGTGCGCGCGCCGATGTCGACCCCGGCGGGCGTGTCGAGGGCGGCCAATCGCTCCTCCGACACTCCGTCCGCGCGCAGCTCCTCGATGAGGCCCGCCCCCCGCCGGCGACTGGCGACCAGCCCGACGTAGGGCAGCCGCGCCTCGAGCCCGCGCCGCAGGGCGTCGGGCTCGTCGCGTCCGTGACTGCCGACGACGAGCGCGAGGTCGCCGCGGGTCGGTGCGGGGCTCCCGTCGTGCATCGCAACGACGACGAGCCCGAGCTCCGGGCCGAGGTGGCGGAGCGCCGCCACGACGGGGGTCTCGCCCAGGACCAGGACACGCGGGGCCGGGAGGACGGGCTCGAGGAAGACCTCTATCGCCCCGCCCGACAGGCATGGGTTCTGGACGGTGACGGCCCCCTGCTCGCGTCCGACCTCGAGGCCCGCGTCGCCGGCGTTCTCGGGGCCCTCGGGCAGGATCCGCAGAAGCAGCGCCTCGCCGGTCTCGAGGGCGCCGAGCGCGTGCAGGCGCACGCTGTGCTCGGCGCACACGCCGCCCACGAACCCCTCGATCGTCCCGTCGCCGAGCACGAGCGCGACGTTCCCGGGCTCGACGCTGGTCGGAGCCTGGGCCCGCACGACGGTCGCGGTCACGAACGCCGCGCCCGCCGCGGCGAGCTCTTGCGCGCGCCGCGTCAGCGCGCCCGTGATCATTGCGGCGGCTGGGGACGACCCTGCATCGCCGCCCAGACGCGCGCCGGCGTGCAGGGCATGTCGATGTGGTCGACGCCGTGCGTCGCGTGCAGCGCATCGATGACCGCGTTGACGATCGCCGGAGGCGAGCCCACGTTCGGCGATTCGCCGATGCCCTTCGCGCCGAGCGGGTGATGCGGGCAGGGCGTGACCGTCTCGCCGAGCTCGAAGTCCGGGCATTCGAGCGCCGTCGGGATGAGGTAGTCCATCAACGAGCTGTTCAGGCAGTTGCCCTCCTCGTCGAAGGTGATGACCTCCATGAGCGCGATGCCGATGCCCTCGGCGAGCCCGCCGTGGATCTGGCCGTCGACCACCATCGGGTTGATGCGCACCCCGCAGTCGTCGACCGCGATGAACCGCCGCACCTTGACGTGGGCGGTGTCGGGGTCGATGTCGACCACCGCGATGTAGGCCCCGTAGGGATAGGTGAGGTTGGGTGGGTCGTAGATCACCTGGCCGTCGAGGCCGCCCTCCATGCCCGACGGCATCGCCTCGCCGCTGTACGCCCGCACGGCGATGTCCTCGATGAGCGCGCCCTGCTCGGGGTCGCCCTTGACGTACCAGCGGCCCTTCTCCCAGGCGAGATCCTCCGGCCTGGTCTCCAGCATCGTCGCCGCGATCAACCGCGCCTTGTCGCGCACCTTGCGCGAGACGACCGCGACGGCGGCGCCGGACACCGGAGTCGAGCGGCTGCCGTAGGTGCCGAGCCCGTAGGGCGACTTGTCCGTGTCCCCGTGGCGGACCTCGACGTCCTCCGGCGGGATGCCGAGCTCCTCGGCGACGATCTGCGCGAACGTGGTCTCGTGGCCCTGGCCCTGGGTCTGGCAGGAGAGGGAGACCACCGCCTTGCCCGACGGGTGCACGCGAAGGTCGGCGCCGTCGTTCATCGACAGCCCGAGGATGTCCATGTGCTTGCGCGGCCCCGCCCCCACGCCCTCGGTGAAGAAGGAGACGCCGACGCCCATCAGCTCGCCCCGGGCGCGCTTCTCCGCCTGCTCGCGGCGGAGGTCCTCGTAGCCGGCGATGTCCATGGCCACGCGCATCGTCTTGGCGTAGTCGCCGGAGTCGTACGTCCAGCCCGTGGTCGTCTCATACGGGAACTGCTCGGGCGCGATGAAGCTGCGCATGCGCAGGTCGATGGGGTCGACCTGCAGCTCGAGCGCGAGGGCGTCGACCATCCGCTCGACGAGGTAGACGGCCTCGGTGATCCGGAACGAGCAACGGTAGGCCACGCCGCCCGGCGCCTTGTTCGTGTAGACGGCCTTGACCTTGACGTGCGACGCCTCGAGGTCGTAGGACCCGCACACGATGTGGAAGAACCCGGCCGGGAACTTGGTCGGCTGCGCAGTGCTGTCAAAGGCGCCGTGGTCGGCGATGACGTCGACCCGCAGGCCGGTGATCTTCCCCTCCTTCGCGCAGATCTCGCCGTGCATGAGGTAGTCGCGGGCGAACCCCGTCGACATCAGGTTCTCGGAGCGGTCCTCGACCCACTTGACCGGGACGCCGGCCACGATCGAGCCGGCGATCGCGCACACGTACCCGGGGTAGACCGGCACCTTGTTCCCGAAGCCGCCGCCGATGTCCTGGCAGCGGATGCGGATCATGTGCTCCGCGAGCCCGGCCACGTGCGCGTAGACCGTGCGGTGGGCGTGCGGCGCCTGGTTGCCGTTGTAGATGTCGAGCTGGCCGCTCTCCGGGTTGAAGTCGGCGATAATGCCGCAGGTCTCGAGCGGCGCCGGATGACAGCGCGGGTAGATGATCTCCCGCGCGACGACCGTGTCGGCCTCGGCGAACACGCGGTCTGCCGCGGCCTGATCCCCGGCGTCCCAGGTCGGGCTTGCGAGGTTGTCGGTCTGACCGACCTTGTCGTCGCGGATCAGCGGCGCGTCGGGGTCCAGCGCCTTGCGGGCGTTGACGATCGCGGGCAGCGGCTCGTAGTCGACGTCGATGAGTCCGAGCGCGTCGCGTGCGGAGTACTCGTCGGTGGCGATGACGAACGCGACCTCCTGGCCCTGGAAGCGGACCTTGTCGCCCGCGAGCACGGCCTGGGTGTCGTAGGAGATCGTCGGCATCCACGCCAGGCCGAGCGTCTCGAGGTCCTTGGCGGTGACGACCGCGGCGACGTTGGGGTGGGCCAGCGCCTTGGAGGTGTCGATGGAGAGGATGCGGGCGTGCGCGTACGGGCTGCGCAGCATGGCGCCGTGCACCATCCCCGGCAGCCGGATGTCATCGAGGTAGGTGCCCTGGCCGCGGATGAAGCGCGCGTCCTCCTTGCGCTTGAGGCGCCCGAAGCCGATGGGCCGCTCGGTCTGGGCGCTCGGGAGGTTCTCGACGGTCGACATGCTCACGCCTCCTGTCTCGCGGCCGCTTCGTGCTCGGCGGCCCAGCGCACGGCGCTGACGATGTTCTGGTAGCCGGTGCAGCGGCAGATGGCGCCCGATATCGCCGTGCGTATCTCGAGGTCGGTCGGGTCGGGGTTCTCGTCGAGCAGGGCGCGCGCGGTCATCAGCATCCCCGGCGTGCAGAACCCGCACTGCAACGCGTGCAGCTCATGGAAGCCCTCCTGGATCGGGTCCAACCGACCGTCGACCTCGAGCGACTCGACCGTGCGGATCTCATGCCCCTCGCACATCGCGGCCAGGATCGTGCACGCCTTCACGGGCTGGCCGTCCATCAGCACCACGCAGGCGCCGCAGTTGGAGGTGTCGCAGCCCCAGTGGGTACCGGTCAGCCCGGGCGTCTCGCGGATGAAGTGGACGAGGAGCTGACGCGGCTCGACCTCGCGGGAGACCGCTTCGCCGTTGATCGTGACCGACAGCTCCATGGATCAGGCCTCCTGGCGCAGCGCGCGCTCGGTCGCGCGGCGCAGCGCGCGGGTGGTGAGGACACCGGCGAGATGGCGCTTGTAGTCGACCGGCCCGCGACCGTCCGCGCTCGGCGAGCAGTCCGCCGACGCGATCTCACCCGCCTGCGCGAAGAGCTCCTCCGACGGCGCCTTGCCCAGCAGGAGCTCTTCGGCCGTCGAGAGGTGGATGGTCGTGAGCCCGACCGCGCTCAGCGCGATGCCCACGGCAGAGACCCAGCCACGCTCGATCCACACGGCCGCGGACGCGGCGGCGATGGCCCAGTCGCCCGCGCGGCGCTCCACCTTCTCGTGCGCGCTGCCCCCGCCTGCCCGCAGCGGGATGCGGACCTCGGTGAGGATCTCGCCTTCGCCCACCGCGGTCATGTAGGGACCGACGTGGAAATCCTCCATTCCAACGACGCGCTCGCCCTCGGCGCCGCGGATCACCGTCTTGGCCTTGACCGCCGAGCAGACCGCTGAGAGGTCCTCGGCCGCGTCGGCCTGGCACAGGGAACCGCCGATCGTGCCGCGGTTACGCACGACCGGGTCGGCGATCACGTTCTCGGCGTCACGGAAGAGTCCGAAGCGATCGGCGAGCAGGTCGGACTTCTGCAGGTCGACGTGCCTGGTCATCGCCCCGATCCGGATCTCGTCGCCCTCCTCACGTATGTAGGAGAGCTCGGTGAGGTCGTTGATGTCGATGAGGTGCTCGGGGTTCGCCAGGCGCAGCTTCATCATCGGCAGCAGGCTGTGTCCGCCGGCGATGATCCGCGCCTCGGAGCCGAGCCTCTGGAGCGACGCGATCGCACCCTCCACGCTGGTGGCGCGCTCATACTCGAATGAGGCAGGGGTCTGCACGCGAGTGATCCTATGGGGCAGCCGGGCGGTCCGACTTCGCCGGCCCGGACGGCGGGCGGCCCTCCTCCGCGTCGTCCGGGTTGTACTGCACCGGGGCGTCGGTGCCGATCAACGGCGACCTGGCCAGGGACTCGGGTCTGCCCTGACGGGCGTCGGGGTAGAGCCCGCGCGCCGCCGAGCTGCCTGCGCTCACGTTCCGGAGCACCGGACCCGCCGGGTTGCCGGTGGCGATCGGCGCCTCCCGTCCGAGCCGGGCGAGCGTGAGGGTGCCCTTGGTGTACACCTCGGCGATACGCGGCGCCCTGACGCTCCCGCTCTCCGGAAACGCCCGGAAGCCGGCGGTGGCGGACCCGGGGTAGACGCCCTCGACGAGGCCGACGGCGTCCTGCATCCCCGCCTTCTTCACCAACATCCCCTCGAGCAGGTCGACCCCGGCGTCGAGTTGTGAGTTGATCGTCGTCACCACGTCGTTGACCGGCGCGCTCTTCTCGACGACCTCCCCGACAGCGCCGATGACCTCATCCAGCCCCGACGTGATCTTCCTCAACTGCACGATCACCGCGAGCAGGTAGACCACGAGCGCGGCGACGATGAGGACGACCGCGATGACCGTGACCACTCCCGCGGTGGCGAAGGCGAGGACGGGCGTCATCGGTCCGGCGGGTGATGATCGTCGAGGATGACGTCGAGGGAGCCGCCGTAGCTGGCGAGCCCGGCGACCGTCCTGGTCACCTGGTCCTGCGTCGTGAGCAGGAGCGGGGCCGCGTCGAGGTCCTTCGACGCCGCCCTGGCCACCGTGGCGATCTCGTCGATGTGCGGCGGGATGCGCGTGGCGGCGTGCAGCACGCCCCGGAGCAGGACCACCACGACGGGGACGACCACGAGCAGCAGCACGACGTTCCCGATCCACCAGAGGATCATCGCGGCCTCCGGGCGGCCACGACCGCGGCCTTGTCGGCGATCCCCGGAAGGGCGCCGAGGATGACGTCGAACTGGGCGTTGATCGCCGTGACCGCGCCCTCGAGCGGGCGCAGGTGCTCCGACTCCACGCCGGCGAGAGCCGAGCCCAGCGTCCCCAGTCCCTCCGCGATCGCGGTCAGCCGCTTGCGGACCTCGATCAGCGCGACGGCGAGCACCGCGATGACGACCAGCGCGAGCACGACGCTGAGGAGGATCAGCACGTCGGTGCTCATTCGCCGTCGAACCCGTCGGTGAGCGCGCTCATGTAGCCGTCCTGCACGACCGCTTCCTCCACGATCAGCCCCAGGACCGGGGCCGTCGCCTCGAGCTTCGGGATGTTCGCCGTGTTGGCGCCCACCTGTCCGGCGATGTCCACCAGGCCCCCGACGGCCTTCTCGATGTCCCTGACCGACCGCACCAGGACGGCGAGCAGGGCCGCGACGATCAGCGCGGCGGCGAGCCCGATCGCCAGCGCGACCCCCCAGTAGGTGTGCCCGGACACCGCGGCGAGCGTGACGGTCACTTTCCGACCGCGACCTTGCGGAGCGCGCGGGCGGCGTGCAGGATCCGGACGCCCGAGTCGTTGATCCGGTCGACCCCCCCATCGAGCTCGGAGGTCTGCCGGCGCACGACCTCGACCGCTCGCTCGGCTCCCTGGGCCTGCTTGGCGATCCTGACCGCGAGGGCCACGATCGTGATCACGATCGCCGCCGCGATCAGGACCACCGCGATGCCGAGGCCGAGCCCGACCGGCCAACCGGTGGACGCACCGGTCAGCGCGAGCACGTCACGCGTCCGCGGTCAGTTGACTGCCCTCCCAAAGCGTGGGCGAGACTAGCCGACCCGGTCAGGCGTGTCCAGCCCGGGCCAGGTGCCGGAGCGGGGGGCACCGCTCGGCGAAGCCGGGTGGTCCGATGGCCGCCGGAGGCGGGTCCCCAGTCGCGATTAGCGACACTTACTCCCAACCGTCAATCGAGTGTTTCGACGGCCACGTTGACCGTCGCGCATGTACCGCAGCGGATGCGGACCTTCTTGGTCATCTGGACCGGGTTCATCCCCTCGGCGAGGAGGTTCCCGCAGACCACGCACAGGTAGTCGTCGGGTCCGTTGCCGCGGAACACGGGCCGGCCGGCGTCCTCCTGGAGCGCGGTGCCGCCGTCGAACGGCACCTCACCCGGTCGTGTCTCTCGCATCGGCTTGTTCGCCAACCCTGTCGCCCCCGGTCAGATCGTCGCGAGCTTCGTGGCGAAGTCCTTGATCAGCCCGTCCAGGACGCCCGCCACCACCCCCTCGCCCATCGACGCGGCCTTGCCGGTGATCCGGGCGCTGGTGTGGATCGTCCCCCCGCCGTCGGTCAGGGCGAACACGACGTCGGCGTTGGCGTTGGCCTGGCCGCCGGCCTCCTTGGACTTGACGCGCATCACGGCCCGATGGGCCGCGTCGTCCTGCTCGACGACCTCCACGGTGCCCCTGAACGTCATCGACATCGCGCCCATCTTGACCAGGATCTCGGCCCTCACGCTCTGGGGGGCGGTCTTCTCGAGCACGGAGCCGCCCTGCACACAGGGGACCAGACGCTCGAGGTCGACGATGGCAGCCCAGTTCTCGTCGATCGACTCTGCGGTCGAGAAGGGATGGTCCAGCTCCACTGCCATGTTGGTCTCCTTGTCCAGGGGTGGTCCGTGACCGGATCGCGATCGTCTCGGCCGCCACGCGCAACTTAGACTGCGGCCATGGAGATCCCCCCGGGTATTCACCGGCTCGGGCCCGAGACCGCGACGCTCGTGGTGAAGACCGGGCGCACCGGCGCCGCGGCCAAGGCCGGGCACGACCTCGTGCTCGACGTCACCTCCTGGAAGGCGACGCTCGACGTGGGCGAGCATCGCGCGCAGACCAGCATCGCGCTCGAGGCGGACGCCACATCACTGCGGGTGCGTGAGGGCAGCGGGGGGATGCAGGCGCTCGGCGACGACGACAGGGCGAGCATCCACCAGTCCATCGACGACGACGTGCTCGAGCGGAAGGGCATCGCCTTCCGCTCGACCGGGGTGCGGATCGGCGGCGACGGCAACCGCATCAGCGCGCAGGGCGAGCTCGAGCTGGTCGGCAGGGCTCGTCCGGTCGCGTTCGACCTCACCCTCGACGATGCGGGCAGGCTCAGCGGCGGCCTGACCCTCAGGCAGACCGACTGGGGGATCAAGCCCTATTCGACGCTGTTCGGAGCGCTGAAGGTCGTCGACGAGGTCAAGGTCGCGCTCGACGCCCGCCTGCCGGCGGGTTAGCCGGCGGACTCGACGTCGGCCTGCCGGGAAGGCGCCGCGAAGCCGTCCTTCATGTCCGGCTCCACTCCCTCCGGCAGGTCGGGGCCGCCGTCGGACGTCGCGTCGGCGGCGTCGCCGCCGCTGAGGTCGATGCCGCTCTCGGTCGCGGGCTCATCCGAGCCGGTCGTCGCCCCCAGGACCGAGCTGTCGAGCTCCGGATCCTCCGCCAGCATCTCGCGTGGCGCGTCGGATCCTCCGAGCTCGGCGGGGACGACGCCCTCGGCTGCCCCTTCCGCCCACTGACCCTTCTCGCGGACCTCGGTCTCGTCCGGTGTGGTTCCGCCCCGCTGCTCGCTCGGCTTCTCGGAGCCCTGCTCTTGGTCGCTGCCGGCCATCGGATCCTCCTGGTCGTCGGAGTCGGCGCTCTGATCGTAGGTCAAGGTCGTGCCTCGACCGCGCTCAGAGGCCGGCGGGCTGAACGGCCAGCGCGTCGCGGACGCGGGCCAGAACGTCGCGCCCCTCCTCGCCGGGCTGCCACGCCGCCGCGCCGAAGCGAGGCTCGGCGCGGAGCGGCTCGAGCTCGCGCCGGAGCTCGAGCAGAGCAACGTCGACCGAAGAGCCCGGACCCGGGAGCAGGAGGGCGAGCCGGGCACCCGAGAAGCGGCAGGCCGAACCCCGTAGGTGGGCCGCGACACGGCTGGCGGCCTGCGCGACCGCCACCAGCGCGGCGTCGCCGCCCTCCAGCCCCTCGGCTCGGTTGAGCTCGTCCAGGCCCGCGAGCTCGACGAGGGCGACGGTGAACGGCTCGGCGCGGAGCTGGGCGGCGGGCCCCGCGGCCCGGAGCGCGGCGTCGAACCACCGGCGCCCGTACAGGAGCGTGAGCGGGTCCGACAGCGCCGCCGCCGCGCTTCCCACGAGCCCGTGGGGCTGGGTGGGACCGGTTCGGTGTGCGAGCTCGGGATCCCCGAGCGCGGCCGCGAGCGCCCCGGGTGCCTCCTCGTCCGGCGGCTGGTGGCGGACGGCCTCGACGAACAGGCCGACGACGTCGGGATCGAACTGCGAGCCCGCGCCGCGCTCGAGCTCGGCGCATGCCTCGTCCACCGGCATGCGTCCGCGGTAGGGGCGGTCGGTCGTCATGGCGTCGAAGGCGTCGGCCACCGCGACGATCCGGCCTTCGAGCGGGATCTCCTCGGCGTGGAGACCACCCGGGTAACCCGTCCCGTCCCACCGCTCGTGGTGGTGGAGCACCGCGAGCCCGACCCCGCGCAACCCGGGCACCTGGTCGACGAGCCGGAAGCCGATCCGCGGGTGCAGCTCGATCGCCGAGCGCTCCTCGGGGGTGAGCGGCCCGGGCTTGGAGAGGATCCGCTCGGAGATGCCGATCTTGCCCACGTCGTGGAGCAGGGAGCCGAAGAGCAGGCGCTCGCGCTGGTCGGCATCGAGCTCCATGGCCTCGGCCACCGCCATTACGTAGCGCACGACGTCCTCCGCATGCCCGCGCAGGGAGGCGTCCTTGGCCTCGATCGCCTCGGCCAGCATCCGCACCGACCCGAGGTAGCTCGAGCGCAGGTCGGCCTGGAGACGGGAGTTCTCGAGCACCGCGCCGGCGTGGTTGCCCAGCGCGAGCAGCACCTCGTCGTCGTGCTCGTGGAAGCCGCCGTCCCGGTTGGCGGCCACGACGACTCCCGCGAAATCGTCGGCGATGTAGAGCGGTATCGCCACGAGGTTGTCCACCTCCCGGTCGGCCTCCGTGGCCTGCGGGTCCTCGTCGAGGGCGTCCTCGCGCAGGATGGTGTCACGGGCGAGGACCTCACCGGCGAAGCGTCGGACCAGCCTGGCGTCGGCGGGATCGTGGTCGAAGCCCTCCGCGCGGCAGACGCTGAGCCCGTCGTGTCCATCGGGGCGCTCGAGCAGCAGGCCCTTCTCGGCGTCGAGCAGGGAGACGGCGGTGTGGAGGACCAGCGTGCGCACGTCGTCGATGTCCGTCTGGCCGCGGCGCTCGCGGTAGAGCCGGCCGAGCTGGTCGCGCAGCTCGCGATTCCACTCACGCTCCACCCGCCGGGAGCGCTCGGCGCCCGCCCGGGCGACCTCGGAGGTGTGCAGCTTGCGCCGGGCCTTCTCCACCTCGGCCTCGGCCTCCTCGCCGCGGGCCTGCGCGGCTCCGGCCCGCTGCTCGGCCTCCTCCGCGCGCTCCTCCCCGGCTCGTGCGCGTTCCTCGGCCTCGGCGGCCCGCTCCTCTGCGGCGCGGCGGTGCTCCTCCTCCGCGCGCGTTCCAACTCCCCGGCGGGCCAGCAGCCAGGCACCGAGCAGCGCCAGGCCGCCGGCGAGGGCGAGCACCACCCAGCCGATCGCGCCGAGCTCGCGGATGATGCCGAGACCGGCATGGTTCTGGACCTGGACGAGCTTGGCGTCGCTCACCAGCCGGACGAGCAGGTAGATCGTCCCGCCCAGCACCGCGAGGGCCCCCAGCGCGGCCAGTATGTCCGCCAGCTGCCGGGTCCGTCCGGTCATCTCCCCCATCTACCCCGAGGCGCCGCCGCGCCAACCTCGCCGGCGACCCGCGTCGCAGGCGTGAGACCTACACCTCGACGACCACCGGCAGGACCATGGGCCGGCGGCGCAGGCGGGCGTAGACGAACTCCGCGAGGTCGTCGTGCAGGACCTGCTGGAGGAGGTCGACCTCGCGGATCTCCTCCTTCGCCGCACGCGCCAGCGAGGTGTCGACGGTCGCGCGGATCTCCTCCACGAACCCGTCGGCCTCCTCGAGGAAGGGCACGCCGCGGAAGATCACCTCGGGCGCGGCCACGGAGCTGCCGTCCTGCTCGGACACCGTGGCGACGACGATGAAGATCCCGTCGGCCGAGAGCATGCGGCGGTCGCGCAGCGCGACGTCGGCCGGGTCGCCGATGTCGACGCCGTCGACGAAGATCATGCCCGCCCGCTCCTTGTCGCCCCACCGGGCCCGGCGCTCGTCGACCTCCAGCGGCTGCCCGTTCTCGCCGTGGAAGATCCGTCCCGGGTCGATCCCCACCGCCTCCGCGAGCTTGGCGTGCAGGCGCAGGCGCTTGTAGTCGCCGTGCACCGGCATCACGTAGCGCGGGCGCACGAGGTTGAGCATGAGCTTGAGCTCCTCCTCGTAGCCGTGGCCGGAGGCGTGGATGGGCGCGTCGCGCGCGGTGACCACGTCGCAGCCGATCCGGTAGAGGCGGTCGATCGTCTCGTTGACCGCCCGCTCGTTGCCGGGGATCGGAGTCGCCGAGAAGACCACCGTGTCGCCCTTGTGGAGCTTGACCTGGCGGTGGTCGTGGTGGGCCATGCGCCGCAGGGCCGAGAGCGGCTCGCCCTGGGAACCGGTGGAGACCACCACGAGCTTGGCGTCCGGGAAGTCGTCCATCTCCCGGGGGCCGACGATGAGCCCCTCGGGCACCTTGATATGCCCGAGCGAACGCCCGATGTTCACGTTCTTGCGCATCGAGCGCCCGACGAGGACGACCTTGCGGTCCAGCGCGGCGGCGGCGTCCACCACCTGCTGGACGCGGTGGATGTTCGACGCGAAGCTCGTGACGACGATGCGCCCGGAACAACCCGCGAAGACCCGCGCGAGACCCGGTCCGGCGGTGGACTCGCTCGGCGAGAACCCGGGGCGGTCGGCGTTCGTCGAGTCGCCGCACAGCAGGAGCACGCCGTCGGCGCCGAGCTCGGCCAGCCGCGAGACGTCGGCGGGCTTGCCGTCGACCGGTGTCTGGTCGAACTTGTAGTCGCCGGTCACGAGGGTCGTGCCGAGCTCGCAGGTCAGCGCCACCGCCGAGGAGTCCGGGATGGAGTGCGTCAGGTGCACGAGCTCGACCGCGAAGGGGCCGAGATCGACCTCGTCGCCGTCGTCGAGATCCTCGAGCTCGACCTCCTTGAGCTTGTGCTCGTCGAGCTTGGAGCGCGCCATGGCCATCGTGAGCTTCCCGCCGAAGACCGGCGGCAGCGGCGAGCCCTCGCGGCCCAGCTCGCGCAGCACCCAGGGCAGGGCCCCGAGGTGGTCCTCGTGGCCGTGGGTGATGACGATGCCCTCGATGTCCGCGGCCCGCTCGCGCAGGTAGGTGAAGTCGGGCAGGACGAGATCGATGCCGAGCATCTCGGCGGTCGGGAAGCGCAGGCCGCAGTCCACGACGACGATGCGCCCGTCGTACTCGACGACGGTGAGGTTCTTGCCGATCTCCCCCACCCCGCCGAGCGGGAGGACGCGGAGCTTCTTCTGAGCGGCCACTAGGCGCGCGCCCGCTCGAGGAGCCCGTGGCGCTCGAGGGCCCCACGGATCACCGCGAGCTCGTCCTCGTCGGCGTCCACGAGCGGCAGGCGATGGCCGCCGACGTCCAGCCCGATGAGGTTGAGCGCCGCCTTGAGCGGAGTCGGGTTGCTCGTCACGAAGAGCGCGGCGTAGAGGTCTCTGAGCCCGTCCTCGATCGCGTGCCGCCGGTCGGGCGCGTCCACCATCCGTCGCATCTCGCGGCCGACCAGGTGCGCGGCGACGAGGATCCCCCCGGCGCCACCGAGGTCGAGCACCTGCGCGAGCAGGTCGTCGTTGCCCGCGTAGAGGTCGAGCCCGTCGATTCGCGCGAGATTCTCGTACCGCGCCTGCTTGACGCCCTCGATGCCGTCGATCTGGGCAAGCTCGGCCAGCAGGTCGTTGGGCATGTCGGTCGCCGTCCGGCTCGGGATGTTGTAGAGGAGGACGGGCCGGTCGGTCGCCCGGGCCACCTCGCCGAAGTGCGCGAGGATCCCCTTCCGGCTCGGCCGGACGTAGTAGGGCGTGACCGAGAGGATGCCCTGGGCACCGGCCTCCGTGCAGCGCTCGGTGAGTGCGCAGGCATGACGCGTGTCGTTCGACCCGGCGCCGGCGAGCACCGTGAAGCCCGCGGGCGCCTGCTCGACCGCGAGCCGGACGAGCCCCACGTGCTCCTCGTCCGAGAGCACGGACGCCTCGCCCGTCGTCGCGGCGACGACGGCCCCGTCGGAGCCGTTGTCGGCGAGGTGGTGCAGGAGCCGGACGGTGGCCTCCTCGTCGACGGCACCGTCCGCGTCGAACGGCGTGACCATCGCGGTGAGGATCGGCCCGAACGCCATGGTGCGAAGGTTACCCCCGGCCTCAGGCGTCGAGCTCGGCGAGCCGGGCGCGCAGGCGCGTGCGGCGCTCGGTCGTCTCACGCTCGAAGCGCGCGAGCTCGCCCGCGCGGCTCCGGACGAGCTCGAGCTGGCGGTCGGCGATGCGCAACGCCTCCTTGAGGATCTCGCGGCGACGGCCCGCTCCCGGCGCGCCGTGGTGCCACTCCGAGCGCAGCTCGGCGCGGGCGTCCTCGGCGTCGATGAGCACACGGAGCTCCTCGAGCGAGACCCCGAGCAGCTCCTTCATGCGCAGGACGTCGCGCAGGCGCTCGGCGTCCTCGGGCGTGTAGGCGCGGTGGCGCCCGGCCGCGCGCCCCCCGGCGCCGGGAAGCAGTCCGATCTCCTCGTAGTAGCGGATCGTTCGGGTGGTCGTGCCCACGGCACGGGCGACGTCGCCGATCCGCAGCAGCTCCGCCGTGCTCGTGCTCACGCCGGCACGCCCACCGCGTCGGGCGCCCGCACGTGCGCGGGGCGGAGGAGCGAGACCCCGGCGCCGACGAGCGACGTGGCGGCGAGCACCCAGAGCGCGGTGTGCATGTTGGCCAGGAAGGGCGAGAGCTGGGCGTCGGAGATCCCCGACGCGAGCCCGGAGAAGATCTTGAAGAGGACGTCCTTGGGGATCGCCGAGGTCATGATCGCGAGCACGAAGGCGATGGAGAGCACCGCGCCGGTGTTCTGGAGCATGGTCCGGGCCCCGGCCGCGATCCCGCGGCGATGGGCGGGGACGGTCCCCATCATCGCCGCCGTGTTGGGCGAGTTGAACATGCCCGAGCCGATCCCCACGACGAAGAGCCACACCGTGCTCAGCGCGTAGCTCGAGCCCGCGTCGAGGGTGGTCATCGCCGCGAGGCCGAGGGCGGAGACCACCATGCCCAGCGCGGCGAGCGTCCGCGAGCCGTGGCGGTCGGCCCAGATGCCGGCCAGCGGCGAGGAGACGAGCATCCCCACGGCGAGCGGCGCGAGCTTCACGCCCGCGACGATCGGGTCGTCTCCCTTGACCCCCTGGAAGTAGAAGACGAAGACGAACATGAGCGCGAAGCGCGACAGCCCGTTGATGAACGCGGCCGCGGTGGCCGCGGAGAACAGGCGGTTCTGAAAGATCGCCAGGTCGAGCATGGGCGCGCGGCCGCGGTGCTCGATGAGCACGAAGAGGGGCAGGAGCACGATGCCCACCGCGATGCCGCCGAGCACGAGGGGGTCCGTCCAGCCCGAGAGCCCACCGCGCGAGACGCCGTAGACGAGCCCGGTGAGCCCGACGACGAACACGACGGTGCCGCCGAGGTCGAGCCCGCGGACGCTGTCGGGCCGCGCGAGCTCGCGGAGCACCGCACCGGCCCACAGCGCCCCGGCCAGGCCCAAGGGCACGTTGAACCAGAAGACCCACGGCCAGTCGATCTGCACGAGCGCGCCACCGAGCACCGGTCCGAGGACGAGCCCGACCGCCGCGATCATCGTGTTCGTCCCCATCGCCACCCCGAGCTGCTCCTTGGGGAACGCGTCGGTCACGAGGGCCGCCGCGTTGGCGAAGATGAGCGCGCCACCGATGCCCTGGAGGATCCGCCAGAGGATGAGCACGGTCCCCGAGGAGGAGAAACCGGCGCCGAGCGACGCAGCCGAGAAGACGAGGAAGCCCAGCACGTACGCCCGCTTGCGGCCGAACAGATCGGACAGCCGACCCGCCGTGAGAACGAGGACCGTCGAGGCGATCATGTAGGCGAGGATCACCCAGACGAGCGAGAGCAGGTCGGTGTGCAGCGCCCGCTCGAGATCGGGCAGCGCGATGATGAGCGTCCCCGAGTTGATCGTCGCCAGGAGCATCCCGAGGCTCGTGCACGAGAGGGCCCACCACTTGTAGTGGCGATGGTCGGCGGCGACTCCAGGAATCCTCATGGAGCAAGGGTATAGCTTACGTCAACGTCAGGTTCCGTCGGCGGAGGAGTCGCCGCTCTGCGAGCGGCACTAACGCCACCGCCTTGCAACAAGCTCAGTCAAGGTCTAGGGTGGGGCGCCCGAGGGAGGAGCCGAGCATGGAGCAGTCTCGTTGGACCCGCGTGCGCGGCGCGTTGACTCCCGCCGAGTGGCGCCGCGCCGCCGTCCTCGCCGCCGTCGTCCTCGGCCTCCACGTCGTCGGGTTCTTCCTGCTCATCGCGGTGGTCGCGCCGCATCACTACAACCTCGGTGCCAGCGGGGTGTTCGGCGTGGGCCTCGGGATGACGGCCTACACGCTCGGGCTGCGCCACGCCTTCGACGCCGATCACATCGGGGCGATCGACAACACGACCCGGAAGCTCATGAGCGAGGGCCAGCGCCCCCTCAGCGTCGGGTTCTTCTTCTCGCTCGGCCACTCGACGATCGTCTTCGTCCTCGGCCTCCTCGTCGTGGCCGGGGTGCGCGGCCTGAGCGGCGCGCTGCAGAACGACTCCTCGACGTTGCACAAGGCCACCGGGCTCATCGGGCCGCTGGTCTCGGGCTCGTTCCTGTTCATCATCGGGCTGCTCAACCTGATCATCCTCGTCTCGATCCTCCGGATCTTCCGGCGGATGCGCCACGGCGCCTTCGACGAGGCCGAGCTCCAGTCCCAGCTCGACAACCGCGGCTTCATGAACCGCATCTACGGCCGGGCGACGCGCGCGGTCACCAAGCCCTGGCAGATGTATCCGCTGGGCTGCCTCTTCGGCCTCGGGTTCGACACCGCCACCGAGGTCGCGTTACTCGTGCTCGCGGGCGCGGGCGCGGCGAGCGGCCTGCCCTTCTACGCGATCCTCTGCCTGCCGATCCTCTTCGCCGCCGGGATGTCGCTGTTCGACACGCTCGACGGCGCGTTCATGAACTTCGCCTACGGCTGGGCGTTCTCCAAGCCGATCCGCAAGATCTACTACAACATCACGATCACGGGGCTGTCGGTGGCCGTCGCGCTGCTCGTGGGCTCGATCGAGCTGCTCTCGGTCCTCGCCGACAGGCTCTCGCTGTCCGGCGGGTTCTGGGACTTCGCCGCGCACCTGGATCTGAACGTCGTGGGCTACGCCGTGGTCGGCCTCTTCGTCCTCACGTGGACGATCGCCCTCGCGGTCTGGCGCTTCGGGCGCATCGAGGAGCGCTGGTCGGAGCACCTCGCCGAGCCGGCGGCGACCGGGCGGTGACCGTCGCCCCGCGCACCTCGCCGCTCGCCGTCGCCGACGTGGCGGACGCGGCGGCCGCGCTGCGCGAGCGGGGCGGCCGGCTCTCGCGACCGCGCCGCGATGTGCTCGAGGCCCTGTTCTCCGCGGACGGCCCGGTGTCGGCCGAGTACCTGTCGCGCGGGCGCGACGGTCGGGGAACGCGTCTGGAGCTCACCACGGTCTACCGCGCGCTCGAGCACCTCGAGGAGCTCGGCGTCGTGCGCCACGTGCACCTCGGCCACGGCCCCGGCCTCTACGGCCTGGTGGGCGAGGAGGAGCGCGAGTACCTGATGTGCGAGCGCTGCGATCGGGTGACAGGCGTCGACGCGGGGCGGCTCGACGCGGTCCGCGCCCAGATTCGCGCCGCCTTCGGCTACGAGGCGCGCTTCTCGCACTTCCCGATCGTCGGCCTGTGCGCCGTCTGCGCGAAGCGGGAACACCAGGGCGTGCACCACGGCAACCCGGACGAGCACGCCCACGAGTCGCACACCCACGAGCACTCCCATGGCGACCACCTCCACGCGCACACGCACGCGCACGAGCAGGGCCTCGAGTCCGAGCATCGGCACGGGCACTGAGAACGGCGCCCTCGACTAGGGCACGAGCCGCGTCACCCGGTTGGCCTCGGCGTCGGTGACCCACACCGCGCCGGCGCCCACGGCGATGCCCTGCGGGTCGGGCCCGGTGCGTACGCCGCGGCCGACGAGCGCCCGGCGGCGGACGTCGACGCGCAGGACGGACGGGGCCCGCCGCGGAGCGGACGGCAGCGCGTTGCCCGCGTCGGTGATCCATACGGCGCCCGGGCCCGCGGCGAGCTGCAGCCCGACGCGACCCGTGACGCGCAGCGCGGGGCCCGTGACGCGGCCCGACGCGGGGTCGAGGCGGAGGAGGTCGATGGGCTGGGCGAGTCGCGCGCTCGTCTTGGCCACCCACACCCCGCCCGCACCGTAGGTCAGGGCGAGCACCTGCCCCCGCGGCTGGGCGGGAGCCACGCGCGTGCGCGCGACGACGCGTCCCGAACCGGGATCGATCCGGGCAACATCGCCGGCGACGGCGTCGGCCACCCAGACCGCCCCGCCGCCCACCGCGACGTCCGCCGCGCCCGCTCCCGTCCGGATGGGCGCGCCCCGTAGGCGGCCGCTCCCCGGGTCGATCCGCTGCACCGTTCCCCCCGGCCCATTCGTCGCCCACACCGCCCCGGCCCCCACGGTGAGGCCCGAGACACCGGGGATCCGGGCACCGCCGGGCGCCACGCGCCGGGTGCGCGGGTCGACGCGGCGCACGCGCCCGTCGCCGGTGGCCACCCAGACCGCGCCCTCGCCCGCGGCGACGGCAAGCGGTCCCGGCCCTACCGGGATGCCCGGTCCCGTCACGCGGCCGGTTCCCGGGTCCAGGCGCGTGAGGATCCCGGCACTGTTGTCGGCGACCCACACCCCGCCCTCGCCCACGTCCACGGCGGTGGGGCCGGGCGCGACGCGCGCGCGCGCGTCGATCGTGGCCGCGCGCCCGGGCACGGTCAGCACCCGGCCGACGAGCGATGGCGGAGTCCCGTTCCCGCCGCAGGCCGCGAGCCCGAGCGCCGTGAGGACGACGGTGGACACGGCGGGGAGTCCGAGCCGGGGGTGCACGGGTGCCATGCGGCCGCCGCGCCAGGATCGGATCATCTCACGACCGACGTTGATCCGGGTCTGAGTCGCGCGCGATAGGAGCGTCTATCGTCCCGACCATCAGCCCGATGTCGGATAGATCTCCCGGAAGGGGAACGTGCATGCGTCTCGTCAAGCGTGCGGGCACCGTCAGGTTGCTCGCGCTGTTCGCGGCCCTGGTGGCCGGCGCCCTCGCCGTCACGTCGAGCCTTGGCTCGAGCCATCGCGAGGCGCCGAACATCATGCTCGACCCCACGGCCGACAACACGGACACGTACGCGTTCGTCGCGCCGAACGCCACACAGCGCGTGACGATCGTCGGCAACTGGGTCCCGGGCGAGAACCCGAACGGCGGGCCGAACTTCTACCGCTTCGACGACCGGGCCTTTTACTACCTGAACATCGACAACACCGGCGACGGGCGCACGGACCTGCGCTACCTCTACCGCTTCCACACGAAGCTGCGCAGCCCGAACTCCACCCTCTACGCGGTGCCGCCGGTCAACTCGGTCTTCGACAAGACCCTCAACACGTTCCAGACCTACACGCTCTCGCTCGAGCGCTTCCGGCGCAGCGGGCGCCGCACGCAGGTCAAGAGCACGGTGCTCGCCCGCAACGTGCCGGTCGCTCCGAGCAACGTCGGCCCGAAGACCATGCCGGACTACAACCGTCTCGCGAGCCAGGCGGTCCGCAGGGTCCGCTTCGGGGGGCAGACCTTTGCCGGCCAGCGCG
>JAABUL010001475.1_pt1 | contig 44784 bp, 44 predicted proteins | sample 5559151 | NCBI WGS metagenome assembly JAABUL01 (sample SAMN10711876, study PRJNA513368) | rock metagenome | isolation source: Antarctica rocks | place: Antarctica: Victoria Land, Pudding Butte sud
AGACGGCGCGCACGCCCTCGTCGATGGCCGCGCTCGGGAAACCGTCGTAGCCGCCGGGGATGGCCGCAAGCAAGACTTCGTGCGCGTCGCAGACGAAGGCGATCTTCTCCTCCCGCAGGTCCTCGTCTTCGGGGTCGATGCCGGCGCGGTCCCAGATGTTGAGCGCGACGGGCGAGCGCGGCCCCAGGCGCGCCCGGACCCCGCCGACGACGCGCCGCGTGGTGTCGTAATGGTCGGTGCTGTCGATCACCGTGACGCGGCCCCCGGTCTGGAGCATGTGCGTCGCCAGGAATTGGGCCAGGACGGTCTTGCCCGAGCCGGAGCCGCCGGTGATGCACATGAGCGCGTTGCGCAAGCTGGGGTCGGCCCAGTCGAGCAGCACCGTCTCGCGCCCTTCGGGCGTGTAGCCCACCAGCATCCCACGCGCGGTACCAGGGGAGCGGAGATGATAGGGCAGGCCGTTGCCGATGGTCTCAGCGTACATGCGGTAGACGCTGCGCGCCTTGTCCCACCCAATCGGGCGCGTCGAGAGGTATAAGGGCTCCTGGTGCCCCTGCGCCAGCGCCACTGACGACGACACGGAGAGGATCGACGCGATGGTCTCGGCGCGCTCGTCGAGCGTGGCCACGTCGGGCGCGGTGACGGTGACGTAGACGCCGACGTGGGCGAGCGTGTGCCGCCGCTCGCGCAGCAGGCGCGCTTCGTCGCGCGCCTCGCGCTGTGCCTCCTCCACGTCGGTCGTGACGTGCCGGCTGACCGCGACCTGATCTTGCAGGTACCGGTCGCGCCGGGCCGCGCCCTTGCGCTCGCGCTCCTGATCGAGCCCGCGCAGCGTCACCGCCAGCGTGTAGGGCACCTCGGCCCCGACGAGGGCCTGGGTCCAGCCGGGGTCGGTCTCCGGCGGCGGGGCCAGCACGTAGAGCGTGCGCGCCAGCGTGCCGTCGGGCAAAACGACGTGCGCGCGCTCCTCGGCGTCGGTCAGGTCTGGGACCGCGAAGGTGACGACGCCGCCGGGTCCCTGGCCCGGTTCGGCGGGCAGGCTGCGCGCCAGCAGCGCGACGACGGCCGGCCCATCGAGCCGGGCGGTGTCCACGCCCATGGTCGTCAGATGGCGCACGGCGCCGCGCACGGCCGCGTCGAGGGCGGCACGCTCACCGGGGCTGCCCGGCGCGTGCCGGCCCGGCAGCGGCGACACCACGGCATAGAAGTCGCGGCGCGCCTGGTGGCGGTCGCGCAGCTCGTCGGCCCACCAGGCGCGGGTGCCGGCCCGGTACGGACGGAGCGTCGGCGGGCACGCCGCGGTCTCGGCTGCGACCTGGGCCAGGAGCTGATCCCGATCCAGGGGGTTGCTGCGCACCAGCAGTTGGACCTCCTGCGTGGGCAGCAGGCCGGCCACGAGGGCGGCGGCCGCGGCGGCGGTCTGGTCGCGCTCGTCGTCGGATTGCGTGTCGTGGTAGACGCCGCCCACGGCAAGCACGGCGCGCTGGCAACCGTCCACCCCCACCTGAATGCCGTCCGGGCGGACCGCGATGCGGCGGCGGCGGCGCGTCAAGCGATTGGCGACACTCATTGGACCTCCCCGGCGCGCGCACGCGGATGGACCGCGGCGCGGTCGCCCCGCGGTCGCGCGCGCTCCCGGACGAGGCCGCGCGGGGCGCCAGGCGGGACGATGAGCGCCGCGACGGCCGCCGCGTCGTCGAGCAGATCCCGGACCTGACCGGGGCGTGTCGCCCACGGCGGGGTCAGCAGATAGCGGGACAGAGAGGGTGTGCGGATCACGAGGCCTCCTCCATCGGCGGGCGCGGCCGGCGCAGGCGCGCGATGATCCGCCCTGTCACGTCGGTCGCCTCAGCGGGCCGCGCGACGGTTCGTGCGGGGATCGCCCGGCTGGTGGGGTCTGCCTGCGCCGGCGTCCCGTGGGCGCGGCCCCGCAGCCGTGCCGGGGCGCGCTGGATCGCGGCGACGGTGCGCCGGCGCAGGTAGCCGACGACCTGGCGCGGGTACGGCTCGGCCCCGTCCATGAAGAAGACGAAGCCGATCACGAGGGGCAGCGCCACCGCCGCGAAGATGGCCAGGAGGTGCATCTTGCCGGCCTGTCCCCCGTAGGTCATACCCCCGGTGAGTTGGACCATGAGGTAGCCGCACACGGCGGCGGCGGCGATCCCGGCCGCCTCGGGGATCGTGCGCCCCAAGAAGTAGCGGGGGCGCATGTTGCTGTACTGGGAACTGCGGCATTTATGAGCCATAGCGTTGGGCGTCCTCTCTCGGGCTCCAAGCGATAGAAAACGTCCCCGGCTTCCGTCGGCGGGAGACCGGGGACGTGGCGAACGGCGGGACGGACGCCCCGCTACTTCAGGCCCTGGATCGCCGTGGCGAGCGGTGACGCCCCGAATAGAATCACGGAGCCCACGATGGTCCCCACGAGCATGTCACGGGCGGCGCGGTGGTGTAGGACCATGAAGATGCCGCTGATGGCCAGGCCGATCACCGTCACCGGCAGGGCTAGCTGGCTCATCCAATCGGCGATCTGCGTGAACACGTTGCTAAACGGGTTGGCCGCACCGGCGGCAATGAGAGGGGCGATGGCGGCGAAGGTGACGACCTTGCCGACGACGAGGCTTTGCGCGGTGGCGAAGCTCAGGGTGTGGGCGTGCGCGATGTGCGCGAGGGCCAAGCTCTGGTGCATGTGACGTGTCTCTTTCTCCCGCCCTGGGGGCGGCCCTGTGTGGAGCGGCGCGGAATAGCGCCGGGTCGCGCGTACGAACAGGTCTGCGTTACCCGTGTGGCCCGCCTCATGCTCACCTCCCCTCAGCGGGCCTCGTCGTGGGCCGGGCGCTTGTCAGAGCGCCGGGCCAGGTCCGATCCTGACTCTAGTTTCAGGCCCACGGGCGGCTCGTACCAGATACAAAGTTCGCCTATATTGATACAATCGGTATCAATTGATACAAACAGCGCGCTCATTTCACGTTTTATGTCCGGGAATGAAAAATAGACAGAGGGGGCGAGCGTGTTACATCACGCTCGCCCCCTCTGTGCTGATAGGAGAAGTGATCGCTCGCTAACGAGCCGCTTGCGTATGCATGTTGGTATCCACGCGCGCGGACACGAAGACGTCGATGAGGGTCGCCGCCTGGCGCGCGTGCAAGTCGTTCAGTGCTTGGATGAACGCGCCCAGTTGGGGTGGTACAGAAGCGAGGGGGACTGGTTGCTCACTCTGAGGCCGCATGGGGTGTCGAGCGGACACCACCAAGCCCTCATGTTCTTCGGTAGAGAGGCCGAGCGCACCCGCTAGTAGTTCTACAGTATCCATGCGTGGTGTGCGATAGACGCCACGCTCCAGCTTCGTGATCGTTTGAGAACTCACGTCGGCACGCTCGGCCAATGCTTCCTGTGTCAAGCCAGCGCGACGACGAAAATCTTTGAGCAAAGCGCCAAATGCTGTCTGTTGCGTAGCCATCTCGTCTCCCTCCCCTCCAATTTGGTGAAAGCGGGGTGATGTAAACTATGTATCGCGCCGTTTCCTTGCTTTTGGGCACGGGGGCGTGCTACGGTGTTCTAAACAAGAGACCGAATAACGTTTCATTTATATGAAATTGGCACTGCTATTTTCATTAACATGAAATGTTATTCTTAGCATAGGGGCTAGGTGGGAGTAGTGTCAAGGCCACCACATGGTGTCTAGCGGGGCCAACCCTGGGAACCCTGGCGATCAGCCATCGTTTGGTGAGCAGCTTAATCACCTCTTCGCTACAAAACTGAAGACGGAGAATGGCCGGAAGAGGCGCTACACACTACGTGAGGTTGCCGATAGCACGGGCATCTCTATCGGGTTTTTGAGCGAGGCGCGGCGGGGGCGCAAAGACAATCCGCCAAAGGAGTTCATCGAGCTTCTAGCGCAGTTCTTCGAGGTGCCTCCATCATATTTTTTTAATCCTCTGCCGGAGGAGAGCGCCGCCATACAAACGGCGTTCCGGGAAGCTCTCACTCAACCCTCCATGGCTAATATCCTGTTGCGCGCGGGTGCCTACAGCGAGGTCGAACGTGAGATGTTGCTAGAGCTGATGGACTCTATTGAACGTCTCAAAAATATAGTGGATGAATCGAAAGAGGAGCGCCCGAGGCAACAGTAAGGGTAGCAATGGCGATGATCGACCTTCGACGTCTATACACATGGCTGTTATACGCATGGGTGCATCACCCCTTCCGGTCCACGTCCGATCCTACCGTGGCCCGGCGCATAGGCAGACGTGCTACGGGGAGGGATCGGGCTCAAGATTTAGCCGTGATCGACGACTACCGCGGCTGGCTCCTCAGCGTCTGTGAGCGAATGGGGGTGCCCTTACCCCTCGACCTCGACCTGCTGCTCCTAGCCATCGAGACGTACCTAGATTGCACACTCGAAATAGTTAGGCGCGATTGGGAAGGAAGCCAACTCTATGGGGCTTGTTACCGTTCGCACAAAAAGTATGTCATCGCACTCAGGCTTAATGCCCCACGACGACTACTCATCCACAGTCTTGGCCACGAGCTAGGCCACGTCCTGCGCGCCCACTGCGATACAGGACCTCAGTTCTACAACTACGAGGCGGTGATACCAGAGGACGTCGAGGCCGAAGAAATTGCGCGCGCGATCGAGTGGCTCCTTGAGACGAGCTATGCGGCCGCGAAAGCCAACCGCCGCCCGCTACGACGGCGCTTCTGGAGCATCATGGGCGGTGGCAGCCAATGATAAATCTCGCCTTGCCCGCGTTCGGCGTCGCGCTGTTTGCCACATGTCTCACACCTCTGATCCATAAGCGGACGACCGTGACTATCCTGAATGCGTGTGCGGCCGCGCTCTGCTTGGTGGCGTTCTGCCTCTGGCCCGATTCCTATGGACTGGCCTTTGATCATGCGGTCCACGGTGTCGGCGTCGCTTTTTTCATCTCTCGGACGACCATCACGGCCGGCGCGATGCTGCACATCGTCGCCGTGGCCTATGGCATCGGCCGCTGGGACCGCAAGCGGCAACGACTCCTCGTCTGGCCGGTGACACTCTCTACGGGGTTATACGCGCTCTTCTGGGGGTTGGCACACCGTAGCAACGTCGCGAACCTGGAAACCCTGTTCTATCACGGCTACCACGGCCGACCCGACATTGTGCTGGCGATGAGCATAGCGCGCGGGGTGACGATCATGTGGTACTCGGCTGTCGCCGTCTACCTGTACCTCTACGTCGCCCTTGAAAGTTACAGGGCGCGACAGTGGAAAGAGCTACTGACGCCAGTGACAACGATGAGCCTCATTTTCGTGGGGTCGTTCGTCATAGGCGTCATCGACATGGTGGAGGCCGTCGCGGATCATGCCGGGCGCACAGGCCACATCATAGCCCTGCTGCCGGAGATTTCATTCATGGGCCTGATCGCATGCATCGGGGCCTTCGTGGTGGTGTATCTCATTAATCTGACCGCGCGGCCGGTCTGGCGTGTGGGTCGAGACGTCAGGTACGCGCCCGCACGCTTGACGGAGATCAGGCGGGCGACAGCGGAACTTGAGCGGGCGAGGGCAGCGCTTGCGGAGGAAAGGGCCGATTGGGAGAGGGTACGCGCCGATGTGCGGGACCTGAGCACGCGCGTAGACAGCAAGCTCATCCCGATCATCCTGTACGCTGATCCCGCCGTTGAGCGCGATATGAAAGATGAGAGCGCCAAGGAGGGGCTAGACGACGAAGACCGCGAGCTTGGTCTCACGGCCGCGCGGACCCTCACGTTGCACCCGGACCATATCTATCGCCTACGCAAGCGTGGCGAGCAGGGACTCGATCCCGACGCACTCGACGCCGACGGCGAGCTCGCCGCAGGGACGCGACACTTCGCGAAGCTATCCGAACGCGATCTTTACCACTACGCGGAAGCCAACTTAGTTCTTGCCCTCGCTCTCGGGGCCGAGCGTTTCGGTGTCCCCCTGCGACGGCAGCCCGAGGAACGGCATCGCCGAGTAGCGTGTGTATTGGCTAGGGTCCTTGAGAGGTACGATCAACCATACAGCTATGTGACGGCGTACCAGAAGGAGATGGCACAGCGCATGATAGAGAAAGGGCAGATGCTGCGCGATATGGGCATGGACACGCCGGCCGTCGAGGCGGTGGCTGGTGAGGATGCGCCTATGCCCGATCTACCGGTGGCGGAACCACCGCGAAGGATAGGAATGCACAGATGATAGAAAAGATTGAGACCGACGAGGCGGCGAAAGGGTTCGACGATATACCCACGATCACGCCCCCGCACAACTATCTCGTCGATATGCCCTCATACCTGGCGCGCATGGCCCTGGAACATGGCCCTGTGTTCAAGTGGCAGGTGCCCTCGAAAGTGCAGACCTTCTACGGGGAGTGGGTCGTGTTCATGGTCGGCCCGGAGGCAAACCGCTTTGTGATGCACGCGCACCGCGACCATTTCAGCCACGATGCGGGGTGGTCCCCCATGTTCGCCGGCGTGTTCGAGAAGGGATTGCTCAACACGGACGACCCGGAGCACGCGCGCGAGCGCAAAATGATGAGCCCTGCTTTCGCCGTCGCCTACATGAACGCGTACCTGCCAATCATGGAGCGGGTCATCACGGACCGCACGCGCGATTGGGTCGCGCACGACGAGGTAGACCTGTATCAGGAGGCTCGTAAGATTACCTTCGACGTGGCCGCGGAAGCCCTGGTTGGGTTCGAGCCAGGCCCGGCGGTTGACCACCTGCGGGAACTGTTCTACATGCTGTTGCGCCCCGATCCCATGATGGTGGAAACGCGGCACGAGTTCATCGTCCGCATGGCGCGGGTGCGCGACGAGATGAACGGGATGCTGCTGGAGCGGATCGCACAACGACGTCGGGTACCGAGCGATAATATTCTTGGGCTCTTGGTGCAGGCCCGCGACGACGCCGGCCAGCCCTTTGACGATGCGCAATTGCTCGGCCAACTCCATATCTTGCTGGTGGCGGGGCACGAAACGACGACGGCGTTAAGCGCCTGGCTGTTATACCTGCTGGCGACGCACCCTGATTATCTGCGGCGCGTCCACGCTGAGATGGATGCTGTGTTGGCAGAGACCGATGGGTCAATTACCCTTAAAGCGATCAAGGCAGCGCGGGAGCTAGGTTATGCCGTGGACGAGGCGGGCCGGCTGCGCTCGCCCGTCGCCAACGCACCGCGCGGCGTTGTGAAAGACGTCGTGTTCGGAGGCTACACCATCCCTGCCGGCGTGCATGTCCTCCTCTCGCTGGTGGCCTGCCACCGCCTCCCCCACGTCTTCGCCAACCCCGACGTGTTCGACCCCGACCGCTTCGCGCCGCCCCACGAGGAGGACAAACGGACGCCGTACGGATTGGTCACGTTCGGCGGAGGTCCGCGCGTATGCATCGGCATGGGCTTTGCCCAGATGGAAGTCAAGGCATTGGCGATGCACGTCTTCCGCAACTACACCCTAGAGGCGACGAGTGACGAGAGAATTGTCCACGCCTACGACAATATAATTGCCTCGGTTGTGAGCGGCCTGATCGTCCGGGTCAAGCCGCGCGTCTGAATCATGCTACAGCCTCCTCGACAACGTACTCGACGCGTTCAACGCGCCCGGCGTGCAGGGCGTCGTAGTCAATCTTGCGCAGCACACCCATGACCTTGCCATGTAGCTTCTGCTCTAGCCAAGTCTTGTTGAAAGCCGCGGGGACGGCGATGCGCAGCACCTCCCCCTCCTGGCCCACCACGCGCGTCGTGGCCAGCCAGGCGTTGAAGTTTTCGACGGTGAGCACCTGAGCCAGCTCGTCAAGGGCGGCGCGCCACATCGGATGCTCCTCGACGATGGGCAGCCGCTCAGGACTATCGGACCACGCGGCGTAGGAGCTGACGGGCTCGCCGCTGCCTTCAGCACGCCGGCGTCGACGATGACCGGGCGGCCCAGTCCGCCGCCGATCCGTGTCCGGGTCAATGTCGCGTGTTTGGGGCGACGCGGGGCGCAGCAGGTCGGTCAGGACGGCGAACAGGTAGGGCATCCCGTTCGGGGCTTGGTCGTCGCGCCGCCGCTTGACGATGCTCGCGTGGCGGTCGCGAGTCCGGGCAGCCGCCTCGTCGAGCAGGCGCAGGAACCGATCGAGGGACACGCCAGCGTCACGGCGCAGGTTGCTGGCGCGGGTAACGCTGGACGTGGGGGCGTCGTCCCCCAACTCGGCGCTTAGGATCACGATCTCGTCGGCGAGCGCCTGGCCGTTGGGGTCATCGGTCGCCGTCGGCTCTGATAATACGCTAACGGGGGTAGGGGGTATCGAATCGTAATCGAATGTTTTTATTTCGATTCGGTTTATTTGGGGTGAAGAATCCTTCACCCCCCCCCGGCGTGATCCTTCACCCTCCCCTATGGTCGGGATGACAGGGTCCTTAGGCTGGTTTTCCGTTCCACAACTCGTCGCACCTGCACATAGCAGTTCCCGTTCCGCGTCCTGGTTACTGACCGGGTTCTGGTCACATGGCTGTTTATTACACGCATCATTGTCGCCCGCGCTGTTGCCGGCGCGCGGACTCGGGGCGGGCGTCGCCGACGTCGCATCGTCGTCGGGAAGAAGGCCGTCGAGCCGGGCGAGTCCTTCGACGGCCGCGAAGAACGGGCGCAGGTCGTAGGCGTTCGTGGACTGCTGACCGTTCGTGGATAGCCGAGTATGTATGTGCAGTAACCCCTTCGCCTCTAACGAACGCAGGTAGCCCTGGATCGTGCGCACCGTCTTGCCCATGCGCGCCGCCAGGGCCGCCTCGCCGGGGAATGGGTCGCGCGTGGACCACCAATAGGTGCAGAGCTGCGCGATGAGGACCATCTCGGCCTCGCTCACGTCGAGCCGCGCGTAGTAGACCCACGCGTACGTCGGCAGCGCCGTATAGCCTCCCGCAAGTAGCAGCATGCCGTAACGCTGGACCAGGCGTCGGTCGATGCTGTCGGGTGATGTGGTCGGTGGCGGTGGTGTCCTGTCCGGCCTGGGATTGTGGGCGTGTGGTTGACATACAGACACTGTTCCCGTATGATTGCTCATAGGTACTCCTTGAAAGCGTAAAGCTTCCCTGTGAGCCAGGAGACCCGTTTTGGAGTTGGTACCTCCGATGGGATTCCTGGATCGGATCTAGCGGCCTGGTGATCGTCTTCTAAACAATTGCACCAGAACCGCACCTAATATAGGTGGTAGACGTGGCCCATCGGGGAAACCTGGTGGGCTTCGTGCATGTAGCACGAGTGGGTTAGGTCAGTAGGTCTATCCTCCGCATAGTTGCAATAATAGCGCATCCAGTTCGCGGGCGCAATGTTTTTTTCACGCTCATGAAACTAGGCACACCCGAATAATAGCCTATCTTACCGTACATGGCCGTGCCCGGCTAGTGGCTATGGATGAGCGCGCGTGTGTGAAATAGCGTGGATATGCCCCTTTTTACCCTAATATACGTGTAGACACGTACACACGTCTGCGTGTATACAAGTATGTGTGCGTACCCGTAGGCACGTACACATACCTACCCGCAGTTACGCGTCAAACAAGTCTCTTGACGCATCGACTCAGCGTCACTTAGACTAAGCAGGTACACATGTATACGTGTGTACCTGTGTACGTGTCTACGTCCCTACAGGTGCCATGAAAAAACGTGTCATCGCGATCACTAACAATAAGGGTGGCGTCGGAAAAACGACAACTGCCGTCAACTTGGCTGCTGGCTTGGCCGCTAGTAACAGGCGCGTTCTGGTCATCGACGCGGACCCCCAGGCCAACGCAACCTTCTCGTTGCTCGGCCCCGAACCGCCGGACCTAACACTCGCCGACGTCCTTATCGAGCGATCTTCGGAAATACCCAGAGTTATAACACCGACCCGGACTGAGGGCGTCGATCTGGTGCCGAGCACCCTTACCCTGTCCGCCGCTGATTTGGCCCTTGCCGGCGTACCGGGCCGGGAAAAGCTGCTGTCGCGCAAGCTACGCGCGGTCGATGGCTACGACTACATTCTGATTGACACTCCGCCGTCTCTTGGCCTGCTTACCGTCAACAGCCTCACCACCGCATCCGAAGTATTTATCCCCGTGGGTGTCGGTACTTTTGGCCTGTTGGGGATCACTCTGCTAGAGGACACGATCGCGCAGCTCAAGGAAAACCTCGAACTCGACGACCTTACGATCACGGGGGCAATTGCGACGCTCTACGATCACACACGCGTGGCCAAGGACACGCTCGATGCGTTGGGAATGCACTTCGGCGACCGCCTTTTCAAGAGCATCATTCCACGAAACAAGGATGTCGAGGAGGCGCATAGCAACTCGTTCAGCGTCGTCGTCCACGCTCCGCAGAGCAAGGCAGCTCAAGCGTACCTTGCCCTCACAGAGGAGGTCATCAGCGATGAGCGGTAGGAAAACCACAGGCCTGGCCCATAACCCGCTGCTTGCCCGTACCGATACAAAGGATGAGCCTGCGGCTGCGAGTGGCGCGCGGGTAACACCAAATCAAACGGGTATGCAGCTACCGACGGAAGACGTGATGCATGAGCAAGTAGACACGCCTACACGTATACAAGTGGACAAGCAAACGGGTATACATGTAGACACGCCTACACGCACTTTAGACCGCTCACTCAAGTTCACGTTCTACTTTAGCGAGGAGCAACTCGACCGCCTCGATCAAGTGTGGGAAACGCTACGGCGATCACGCCGGCGACCACGGCGGCGCATCAGCAAATCGCAGTTCGTGCGCCTCGCGCTCGACAACCTACTCGATGAGTTTGAGAAAGACCCGGATCAGGTGACGCGGCTGCTCCTCCAGCAAGCCGAGACGCCGCCGCGTCAAGATGGTGCGTAGGGGCACAGGTGATGTGCGCTCTGGGGTGCAAGGGGTACACATCATGTGTGCCCCTTGCAGGAAGAGGATGTATGGCGACGAAAAAGACAAAGGGCGATGACATAGACGGCCTGCTCGGCGACGAGGTCGCGACCGCACTCGTCCCCGTGGAGCAACGCCAGATCCTCGTCATCGAGGGCGAGGAGGTCCTAGCGGCGCGCGTCGATCGGGATGTGTACGTGCCGCTCCGGCCATTGTGCGATGCCCTTGGGATCAAGTCGTATGGGCAGGTCGCGCGCATCAAGAGGGATGACGTCATGGCGGAAGGGCTGCGTGCACTGCGTATCACGACCCTCGGTGGCACGCAGGTCATGCAGTGTCTCCATCTGGAGAGCGTCCCTTTATGGCTGGCAGGACTTGAGCCAAACCGCGTCAGGGAGGATGTCCGTGATCGGTTGCGCGTGTATAAGCGTTGGGTTCGCCAGCGCGTGTGGGAGGCATTCGCAGCGGAGACCGGCGTCGGACAAGGGATGGCCTCGACTACCGGACCCGTGGCAACAATGCCCGACCCCAACACCCTCTCCCTAGAGCAGGTTGAACAGTTCGGCCTTGCCCTCGTCACACTCGCACGCCAGCAACTAGCTTTTCAGGAACAGCACGCGCACGAGATGATCGAGGTCCGTGGTTCTTTGGCGCTCCAAGAGCAACGCCTAGATGTGCATGACGAGCGCCTCACCGCCCAGGATGAGCGGCTGAACAAGGCGGCGGCGGTCGTGGGCGCGACCGTCCGAGAGGTCAAGGCGCTCAAGGCCCGTCTCGATCCAGGCAACGCTATCACCGACGAGCAGGCGGCCGAGCTGCAGAACATGGTCAAGACGGTCGCGCACGAGCTGACGCGCCAGACTACAGCGGGCGGTCAAGCACAGACAAATTATTACGCCTCCCTCTTCGGCGAGCTTCATCGGCGCTTCCGTGTGTCGAGCTACAAGAACTTGAGGATTGAGCAGTACGAGGCGGCGTTAGCCTGGTTGCAGGAGTATGGCCGTACGCTGGAACAGAAGGAAGCGCCCAACTCGTCCGGTAAATAATATTATACACACGCAGGCACGTACACACGCAGGCGCGTACACACGCAGGCGCGTACACACGCAGGCGCGTACACACGCAGGCGCGTACACACGCAGGCGCGTACACACGCAGGCGCGTACACACGCAGGCACGTACACACGCAGGCGCGTACACACGCAGGCACGCGGGAAAGAACGGCTCACGGTCGTAGCTGCATCCTGCGTCATGGGTTGCCCCGCCGTGGCGGGCGTGTGTAGGGGAAGTGGAGGTGCTCGACGGCCTCGCGGCGGGCCTCGTCGCTGCGGCGGTCGTAGCGAATGGTGGTGAGCGGGGAAGCGTGACCGGCCATTTGCTGCACCACTAGCCCATGATGGTGATGGCTCACACGAATCGCGTCACTTTGTATTACGTTATTTAAGGTTTAACCTGGCTTTGCCCATAAAGTCGGTCACGGTAGAATAATTGTCGGTCGCTCTTGATCAACCCGAATGTCATGCCACACACGCTGTCTTGGTGGATATCATTCGGAAAAAGTTAGAACGCATGTACTTTTAGGGCAAGGCCGGTTTAACCTCTGCTAATTTGCCTTGCTTCCGATATAGTTTTGCGTTTATCTCATAGTTTTTTGCTATTGTGCGGAATGTTTTTATTAGTGCGTCGAATTGCGAGGTACCCTGCCAAGCTATCGTTGTCGGTACATCATGGCCGGACAATTGGTACTTATCCTTTTCGTAGTCTGCATGTGTATTAGTAGGGTCCATATACTCATAGGTGTACCAGCCCATCATTAGTATCTCTTCATTGATCCTCCGCGTCGCTCTCGTGCTCATACCCCTCTTCATTTCTATCCACACACCGCTTATAGAGGATGGGGCACTATACTTGTAGACGGTCAATTCTTGCAGCATCTTTTTATTTATCTCACCTTCGAAGTCCCTGCACATTCCCTTTATCCGATCTTCCTGCTCATACATCTTCAATGATTTCGCTGTCGCTTCGTCCTGCATATAGAGCACAACTTGTGCTCCTTCTCTTAAGAGCGCATGCAGCAGCTTATCGGCTGAACGACAACTGTGTTGTATTAGCACCGCTTTATGCACGCCCTTGCCTTTGATATAGGATTCGATAAACGCATTTGCCCTTTCTTGCTCATCGTACACGATAAAGTTATCGTGGCTAGTCAAAATATCCAAAACCTGCGGAAGTGTACTAGTTAGCCCAAGAAGTGACAGGACAATAAGAATGAAGGAGATTTCATTATCTTTAAACCACCCATTCCATACGCTTAGCGTGTTTGTTACGCTAAATAGTAGTGTTACAACTGTTACTAAGAGTAGAGCACATGCCGCTGAATTCTCGATAAGACGTTTAGTGATTCTCATAGTTTTCACCTGTGCGCGGTAGCGCCGAAACCTGCATCATGTCTAACGACTTGTGCCCCGAATGCATCCCTGTCATTTTGTAGCTTGAGCTACACCACAGGCACAGGTGATACAAGCTTGACATTGAAAACGGCGCGTCAAGTGGTTCAGGCTTAGAAAATGATCACGTATTGAGCTTGCTGCCAACGTCAAGTACGCACTCTCCAAACACAACCTGGCACAGTTACGTCCGCGAATTGCTAGAGGTCTCGTCGCTGGCCTTTCACACAACCAGATAGCGGGCGGAGGAGTCGGACGGGCGGGCGTGGAGGTACTTGCCGGTGGTGGCGACGGAGCTGTGGCCGAGGGTCGCGGCGACGAGGTGGATCGGCGCCTGACGTTCGAGGGCATGGGTGGCGTGGCTGTGCCGGAGCCAGTGCGGGGACACCTTGGCCGCGATCCCGGCGCGCGTGGCGGCGGCGCGCACAACGCGCAGGACCTGACTCGTGTCGAGCGGCCCGCCACCCTTGCGTGAGCAGAACACCGGCGCGTCCTCCGACGCCCCCCCAGCTCGCGCGTCCCGCTCGTGCAGCGCCAGGAGGTCCTGATAGACCGCCGCCGGCAGCAGGATGGCGCGCTCCTTGGCGCCCTTGCCCCACACGGCGATCTGCCCGGCGCCGTCCGCGCGCGGCCGTACATCGCGCCAGCGCAGAGCGCAGAGTTCGGCCACGCGGATGCCGCTGGCGTAGAGCAGGCGTAGCAGGACCCGGTTGCGCGGGTGCGTTTCCAGGGCGAGCATGCGCTGCACGTCGGTCTCCTCCAGGATGCGGGCGGCCAGACCCTCCCGCCGCGCGGGGAGCTTGAGGGCGCGGCCCACGTCGAAGGGCAGGTAGCCGAGGCGGTGGCCGAAGGCGAGCAGGCTCTTGACGGCCGCCAGGGTCCGCACGCGCGAGCTGGCCTTGAGCCCAGCGAGGCTGTCGGCGAAGTCTTGCAGCTCGCCGAGTGTGACGGCCTGCAAGGGATGGCCGACCTGGAGGAGGAAGCGGTCGGCGTCGGCGCGGTAGGCGCGTCGGGTGTGATCGCTACGATTGTGCAGCCAGAGGTCAATCAGGTGCGCGTCCGATGTCGCCTGGCGCGTCAGTATAGCGGGAGGGTTTGTCGCACAATCAACTTCCACGCTCGCAACCTCCTCCCCGCCGTCAAGGGCCTGCGCACAATCCACGATAGCGCTTCCGGGCATTACTCGACCACCACCGTAAGGTAGTCTCGCTGGATACCATCCCGCACGAGGGCCTCTAATTGATGGAGGTACTTGTCGCAGAGCTTCGGAACATCGTCATCATCTTTTCCGCCCCAGTCGTCGAAGTGATACGCCCTGCCATAAGCCGATAACGCGGGCTCCTGCGTGGCCGCTTGCGCCGCCGACGATCCGCCCCGCTGCTTCACGTTGCCATCTTTGTCGCGGACGACGAACTCGATCGAGGCGGCGGGTGAGACGGACGCCCCGAGGGCAATGGCGTGCCTGGCGAGGGGCCTCACCGGCTTCTCGTGGATCGTGAGATCGCGTTTATCCTTAAAGAATTTCAAGACCGTAGACGCCGTCACAGCAGCATCATACCATCGCTGCCCGCAAGCGCCATGCGTCGCCTTCGCCTCTTTCAAGGCATATTGGAGGACCGATCGCGCCGACGCGAGGAAAGCGTTGAGGCTGTGGTTGAAGCCGGCGCGATCACCCTGTGCTGCTTCCGCGACCATCCGCTCGTAGTGATAACGCGCCTCTTCCAGTTTCTGCCCCTCGTACATCGTCGTAGTTCCCTTCCCCTCGTCCGCGTCGATCACTGTTGCCCGTCCCAGTATAAGGGACGGCCATGCGGCCGTCAACGCAGGATAATCGGGCTTATCATGCATTCGAGAAGGCACAGAAAACGGACTGCTGGAGGGCTGCTGTCAGGTAAGCGCGCAGAATCGCTGGGATACAGTGGGTGCATTGCACATACCACTGTATCGTGATCGCTAGCCTGAATTATTCATGAGCATTTTGGTCTAATCAGATTGACCGCATTTGGGCGAACACTCACCTCTGGGTAGCACCCCACTAAAGCGTGGAGGAAGGCCGATAGTGACAGGAACGGGTCGCATGCGGCATGCTGCAGTTAGTCGTGTCTCGCTCACACGACCAGGAGCGCGCACCCCATGGACCCGCATAGCGTATTCTGCCCGAACCCAGCCTGTTCTGACAAGGGACAGCAGGGGCGAGGGAACAGTGGCGTCCATAGGCAGAAGAAGCAGCGCTATCGCTGTACGACCTGCGGCAAGACCTTCGCGGTGACGCGGGGGACGGCCCTCTACCGGCTGCATCACTCGGTGGAGTTGATGGTGGTGGTCGTGACGCTGCTGTGCCACGGTTGCCCGACCCAGGCCATCGTGGCTGCTTTCGGCCTCGATGAGCGCACGGTGGCGGCGTGGCTACACCGGGCGGGCGGACACGCCGCGCGGGTGCATACGTCGGTGGTGGAAACGGGGCAGGTCGACGAGATCTGCGTGAAGGTGCGCCGGGGGCGCATCTGGCAAGCGATGGCGCTGGCCGTCCCCACGCGGTTGTGGCTGGGGGGGGACCTTAGCCCGACACGCGATGGCGCCCTGGTCACAGCGACGCTGCAGCGGGTGGCGGCGCACGCCGCCAGCGCGGCCCTCTTGCTCTGTGTGGACGGCTTCGCGGCCTATGTGGGGGCGGTGCGCACCGTGTTCCGGGTGGCGCTGCGCACGGGACTGCCGGGTCGTCCGCGCTTGGTGCTGCCGGAGACCGTGCTGCTGGCCCAGGTGGTCAAGAGCCACCAGGGGCGGCGACTGATAGACGTCACGCGGCGGGTCGTCTTCGGCACGGCGGAGGCGATCGCGGACGCCATCGCGGCTACGCGCGGCGGGACGCAGATCACTACCTCCTCTAGCGAGCGGCTCAATGCGACCTTCCGCGCCGCGTTGGCACCCCTGACCTGGCGCGGGTGGCGCCTGGCCCACGGTGCGGCGCTGCTGACCAGCGGCCTGTGGCTCGTCGGCACGGCCTACAACGTCTGCTGGCCCCACGCGAGCCTCCGCCTCCGTGCCTGCGGGCAACACAAGTGGCAGGAGCGCACCCCGGCCATGGCCGCCGGTCTGACCGACCACGTCTGGACCATGGAGGAGATGCGCCGCTACCGTGTCCTCCCCACGCAGGGTGCGCCTCCGCCGCGTCAGATGGACGACGTCGGGCGCGGGCGTGCAGCGCGGCGCAGGCGCGTCAAAACACCCCCTATGGAGTGTCGCCGCATGACCACGCTTTAGTGGGGTGCTACCCACCTCTGTAGACCGGCAAAAACGGCCGTAGAACCGATTTCGGCGTCCAAAGTGGACTCTGGGAGCCTGCAAGGCCGCCATCGGCAACCAATCCAATTCGATGATTGTTTTCATGAATAATTCAGGCTAAGTAGGTGTTGCTAAGTTCGTGCAACCCGAACAGGCTGCGAGACACACGCATTCAGCCGTATTGAGCGTGTAAGAACTTACCAGTGTCTACTTACAGCCTATCCGAAAAGTGGGGGGGGCATGGTGCCGGGAGCGCGCGCGATGGGTAGACGGCCACCCCGGACGCCTCACTGCGTGCGGTGGGGGCCGTCTTGTCCCCGAGGGCGCGCTCCCGGCACCATGCCCCCCCACTTTTCGGATAGGCTGTTAGGGGAACGATTAACGCTAGCGCCACCGTTTGCCCGTTTCCAGGCGAGCTCCATCCCAGCACTTCTGCGCGCTTACGTCCAATGACAGTCGCACCCCTTCTAGATGGCTCGGTCGATTACGAAGCGCGAGACCTCGTCGCAATGGAGTGGACTTACACAATGGCAAGCTCATCCCCTGGGTCGATACGTGTGCTGGTCCAGCTTCGAGAAACTAGTCTTCACTAAGTTATACAAGTCCCGCGCAGGTTTGATATACCTGCCGGACAAGCCAAGAACTAGAGTTATCAGACTTACCACGGTAATGCCGCCAAGCGTAATGCCGAGATGCTGGCCTACAGTCGTCAAAAAGTCAGGCAGATGCTTGCCTGCCGCAGCGGCTGCAGAAGAAGATTGTACGTGTAGCGAGCCAGAACCAAATAGCATCACTAACAACAGTACTGCCGTCAATATTGCTGTCCGCATGTGGTTCCCTAAGGACCACAGGCCATACTCTTGCCCTAGTTGGAGAAAGATTCGGAATGGGTTTCTCAGGTCCACCTTATCTCCGTTCTTACTGCGCCACTCATAGATCACCATTCTCGGCTTGCCCAAGATACCCGTTGCACGGTCAAGGTATCCTTCCCAGGCCCGCCCTTCGATAAGACGTATGTAGTAGGTCGCTGGGTCAACCACTTGTAGCCGAAAGCGTGATGAGGCTATTACAAATACAAAGAGTCTATCGATCTCTACGATGAGGTTGCGCAGTGAATCACGGTCTCTGACCAATAGAGCTTCTCTCATATCGGCGATGCGAAGGTCGATTAGTGCTCCATTATGCGTAAAGCTGGTGCTCGCTCGTTTCCAAGACCACATACGCCCTCGACTCTTAACCTTAAATCTGACGCGAATGTAAGCCCTTTGTCCCTGCGGTACCGGATTAGGGAAGGTGATTTTCCATAGCGAGAAGTTGGCTTGATCTCGACGCTCCCCGTACTCCAACGACACAGGGTAAACGTTTAGCGTGGTGGGCGCGGAGGCTGCGCCCGATACTCCAGATGTATCATCAAGCGTTATGACTGTGACGGGATTTCTCGTGTCGATCTGTGCACGCTTTGTGAAGATCAACTGTACAACCTTTTCGTCATGGAGCTTCTCGCGGAGATCCGACGCCCCGTCGCTCGCAGTACCGAAGGGTAAGGCAATTTGAAGCGATGCGAGATCGCTATTTGCATCTGCTTCCAGCAACACCCCTACGTCGCATAGAAATAAGGATAGCCCAAGCAGCCTCGGCAACGACCAGAGGTTAATATGGCACTCCTTGACCTGGAAGGAAGCACCTCCATCGTCACGAGCAATCGCAAAAAATCCCATCGCGCTCCCTATGACAATATGGATTCGATCCTGATTGCTGACGCCTCTACAGGAGACGGCATAGACACCGCAGTCGATGATGTCGCCTCAATGTGACACCATCGACTGCGGATTCAATACTCAAATGACCTGCTACTGTTGCGAATAGTGTCTGGGGGCCAAGGATGGATTGACCAGACAACTGTCCCGTCCGCCGCCTCTTTGCCAGTGGAGGACGATTTCGTCCCGACCAACTCCGTAACGAGCCAGCTCGATGGCCGCTGACTGGAAGCCGTATTGTGTAAGAAGTGGGAGCACGACTTGCGCATGTCGCACAGCCACCGTTACGTACACCTGCTCTAACCCCTGATCTACCCAGCGATGTTGGCAGCTTGAAAGCAACTCAGTTCCTATGCCAAGCTTACGGAAATTGGGGTGAACGAAAATAGTCGAGAGCTTGAGTCTATGCTGCCCTTTCGGCGTTTCGATCGTAATCCCTATCGGTCCCCAAGGCGCTACGGCTATGGCGCATCGCGCTTTTCCGACAAGAGCATCCTCTAAACGGCGACCAAGCCATAAATCCCCGTTTGGGTAGAGTGCCGGCAACTCAGCCAACAGACGCAAAACTCCTGGACGGTCACTACCCTCGTAAGGTCGGATAGCAACGAATGACGGCAGCGTACAATGGCCAGCACTGCTGGATGCCATCAAAGATACGTCTTGCCACCTGCAATGCAGTTTCATTGGCAAAAATGTATTGATCGATGTCATTTAATCAACCGACATCGAGACCAAGTTGCGACAATGTTTGGTTATCAAGGTCTGCATGCGCGGTAGAGCCTGTTTCTCCATTAGCGAGTTAAAGTGGCTTTGTAGGATAAGTGGTGGACATAAACGAAAAACGAGACCTCGGGCGTGTCTATCCCGTCGAACTCGCTACCCTTCCAATATACCATTATTGTGTCTCCCGTACTATTAATTTGATGAAACAGTGTCTGTATGTGCAGTAAGCCGTGCCTGTCTGACTTTCGCGATCCAAGTCCCTGTCGATCCGTCCGTGCAGTAGACATTCGTTGATCTCGGTTCCTGCGGCCACCGGGTCGGCCTTGCTTCCGTCGGCGCGGCTTCCGACAACACAGGGCCGCGCGCCGCGCGGAGGAAAGGGATGCGAGTCGTCATCGAAAAGGGAAGTGCAACTTCTCGACGCCCTGACGCTTGGCGGTCTCGCTGCGGCGGTCGTAGCGGGCGGTGGTGACGACGGAGGCGTGGCCGGCGGCCTGCTGGGCGGCCGAGAGGTCCACGTCGACGTCGAGCACGTCGGACACGATGATGTGGACACGTGTCAGGATCATCACCCTCCCTATAGTTCCCCGCCCTCCCGCCGCTCCCACTCGCGCGCCTTGCGTTTGGCCGACTCGCGGTTGTGTGCGATGTAGACCTCCAGGCTGCGCAGCGAACTGTGCCCGCTGAAGCGCTTGAGCTCGACCTCGGTGTAGCCCCTGGCGGCGCGCGCGCTGATCGCGGTGTGCCGCAGTTGGTGCAGGTCCCAGCCCGGCGTGTACTCTTTCCACAACGTGTCAGCCTGGCGATAGGAGAGCCGGGCGTACCCCTCGGCTGTCAGGTCGGCGTGGCGCGGGTTGCGCGCCTTCCGCGCGGTGATGAAGAGCGGACCGTGCGCCGGGTCGCCCCTCTCCTTTATGTAGGCATCGAGGTAGCCCGAGACGCGGCGAGAGAAGAACATCTCGCGCGGCTTGTCGCCCTTGCCCTGGACGCGGAGGCAGCGCTCCGTCCAGTCGATGTCCTCGATGTTGACGGCGAGGGCCTCGCGGCAGCGCAGACCACCATCGTAGATCAGCCAGAAGAGGGCGCGATCACGCGTGGCGCGGATGCCCCGCAGCACAGCCTCGACCCGCTCGGGATCGAGGGCGCGCGGACCGCTCCGCGTCTGGGGCCGACGCTCCAGACCGACGAGCGGGTTGTCGGCGAGATAGCCCTGGGCCTGACACCAGCGGACAAGGCTGCGCAGGGCCGCGTAGCGGCGGTTGTACGTACTGGCCGCGAGGTGCTCCTGCGTCGCGAGGAAGTCGGCGGCCGCGGCGTGCGTGAGCGCCGTGGCGACGGGCTGGCCGCCGACGTGCGCGAGTAACGGGGCGAGGTCCTGCGCATAGCTCTCCCGCGTCCGGGCAGCGAAGCGCGAGCGGGCCAGAAAGCGCTCGACGGCCACGCGCAGCGGCGGAATCAGTACCACGGGGGGAGCCACCCGTGTCACCGGTGACGCAGCCATGTCTCTCTCCCCCACCCGCTGGTTGTGCCGAGCACCAGACCAACGGCCTCGCACGCGATGCGGCGCAGAGCCAGGCTCAGGGTCGCGCCGCCGACGAGGCCAAGAGCGATCGTGGTCCCCGTGGTCATCCACCGCCCCTCCGCGCTACCCTATCGCATATAATACGTAGTTTACACGATCCAGGCAGAGGGTTGCTCATGCGTAGGACGCTGACAAAAACGGCGTGTTATCGCACCTAATAGACCATTAGCTGCGATAGGCTGGGGAAACTCATTGACAACCAGGATTCTGTTAGTTTGTAGCAATCGCTTGACATGGACCCGGCCACATGGCAAGTCATCGGGAGAGCCCAGATGCTCTATCGAGGTATGACTCAGGTGCGCCGGGCGTCGCAACGGAATACGGCGCACCTATTGCCTTTATTGCCGTCGCCCCGCTCGAGACGCGCACGACAAGGGTTGTCGGCACAACGTGAATGATTGGTGGCCAATCGGGATGCTCTAAGCGTTCAATAACCTTGCGGGCCGCCAGTCTGCCCATCAGATCCAGTGGCAGATGGACGGTTGTCAATGGGGGGTCGAGATCACGGGCAAATGCGAAATCGTCGAATCCCGTAATGGCGATATCGCCCGGCACGCTCAAGCCCCGCTCCTTGACGGCTCGAAGCGCCGCGATCGCGATCATGTCGTTGGCACAAACAATAGTATCGACATCGCGCCCATGCCTCTCAACGAAGTCCAGGGCGACCGGATATGCCTTGTCTGTTGTCCACGCGGCATGCCGGTACCAGGCGGGCTCGACGGATAAACCGTGACGGGCGAGCGCATGCGTGAAGGCTTCACCACGCTCATCCTCCTCTGGGGATGGTCCCAGGAATGCCATCCTGCACCGACCCTGAGCGACGAGATGGTCGACGAGCTGATACATGGCGCTGCGTTTCTCCGTGGCGATAATGTCCATTTGCACATGGCCACTGCGCCGTAATTGATCGCCCCCCAATTCGATGACCACACTTCGTTCGACGTCAATGATGTGGTCAGCGGGGCTCAGTTCTCCGGCGAAGATAAGCCCGTCTACCTTGTCACGGCTGAGCAGAGCATGATAGTCCTCCTCCTCAAGCTGGTGGAGGATGTGTGTGAATTGCAGCAGACAGTGTAATCGCGATAACTCCCGGTACACCCCGTCGAGGATGCGGGGCAAGAAAGGATCTGAAAACTTAGAGACAGGCGGACCCAGGACCAAGCCGACTCTATGAGTCCGCCACTCGTACTTACCGACGCGACGCATCGGCCGCTTTGATCCTTGTTTCGGCTCATAGTTAACGGCCCGCATAGCTTCTCGGATGCGCTTTTGTGTCACAGACGCCACGGGCCGCGCCGTGTCATCGCTCAACATACGAGAAACCGTCGAGATAGAGACGCCTGCCCTTTCGGCAACATCACGCAATCGTGCGGTCATAATTTTCTCCAAATATGGTCATTATTTGGACCAGCAATATCATATGCTTAACCTCTCCCTTTGTCAAGGTGCTGCACCAGTTGTCATCCAAATTTGTCATCCAAAGATGTGCATGATCGGCCTGGTTCACACCTCATCATGCGCATACGCCGCGTGCTACGGTACCCCATGTGGCCGTTTCACTTACCTATAGAGTACCGGACTCGCCCCTCGACGTGGTCCATCCGATCACGACGCACATATCCGGCCGCTTATGAGATAGCCACACCGGCGTCACTCCTTGCACATCAATGCCTGCCGCACGCGCCCTGGGCTGTCCAAGAAACGGCAGTGGACGTGCTGCAGGCGCCATAAGGACGAGATACGCTCTCAGTCGCGCATCGCGCATTGCAAATTACCCACTAATTTGCACCAAATATTGCACCAAATATATTGACATCCCCGCCGAACCGTGTTATGATCGACATTAATTGGTTGGGGAGAAAGTGGCAATATTTGGTGCGAATATAGCCAAATTTTTCCTTGGGGTTGGCGTTGCGAGTAGGGCACAGGGGTCGGCCTTCGCGCCTCGCGGCAAATAAGGAGCTTTAGTAGAAATGCAGCAGTCTACGGTAGCCACTGCGCAGCCGGAACCGCAAGAGCGGACCACGCTGATACAGCTGAAAAACATCACCAAGCAGTTTCCCGGTGTCCTCGCCCTCGACGACGTCAGCTTCGACATTCGGCAAGGAGAGGTGCTCGCACTGCTGGGGGAGAACGGCGCGGGGAAATCAACCATCATCAAACTTCTCTCGGGTGTGTATGCGCCGAGCGGAGGGCAGATTCTCATGCGGGGTACGCCTGTCGTCATGTCAGACCCGCACCAGGCGCAGGCTCTCGGTGTCACGACCATCTACCAAGAAACAACCCTCGCGCCCGAGCTTAACGCCGTTCAGAACATCTTTCTTGGACGTGAGCTCAAGAAGTCGGTGTTCGGATCATTTGGCGCCCTTTTGGACGAACGGGCCATGCGCCAGAAAGCTCTTGCACTGTACGAAGAATTCGCCTCCGATACCACGGATTTGTATCGGCCGATCAGTGGGCTTGGGGCACTCAAACAGAAGGTTGTCGAAATACTCAAGGCCTTGGCTTTCGACGCCGATCTCGTGATTATGGATGAACCAACAGCGCCTTTGGCCGATCACGAGCGCGATATCCTGTTTGACCATGTTCGTCGGCTGAAGAACCGAGGGATCTCGGTTCTGTTGGTCACCCATCGCCTTGAAGAGTTGTTTGGGCTCGTGGATCGGGCCGTGGTGTTGCGGGACGGTCGCTATGTTGGGTCTGTGGAGCCGGAACAGGTTGGCACCGAGACGCTTGTCCGCATGATGGTGGGACGAGACGTCGCGAGCATTGGAGATCTTGTTGCCAGCCACTCCTCTGACACAGGGCCAGTGCAGAAAGCCGAGGAGATACTTCGTGTCGAGGGCGTCTCCCGGACAGCTGTGCTCGAGGACATTAGCTTCACGCTTCACACGGGTGAAATTTTGGGGATAGGAGGATTGGCTGGTTCGGGAAGAACGGAACTCGCGCGCGTTATCGCAGGCGCGGACAAGATTGACGCGGGCTCCGTCTCAGTGGATGGACGGCCTCTGACCCTTCGTTCGCCGCGCGATGCTATCAGACACGGTATCGCACTCGTTCCCGAGGAGCGCAAGGTTCAGGGAATCTTCCCGGAGTTCTCCGTTGAGCGTAACATCTCCGCAGCCGGTCTCTGGCGCCTGCTGCTCGCTCGATTCGTCATTGATAGGAGACGCGAGTCCAGGGCCGCCACCGAGTATGTCGACCAGCTCCACATTCGGACCCCGAGCATCCGCCAACAGATGCGCCTCCTCAGCGGAGGCAATCAGCAAAAGGCCATTATCGCGCGATGCCTCTTCGCTCAATCCCGGCTCCTCATCTTTGACGAACCCACGCAGGGCATCGATGTCGGAGCGAAACTCGAGGTCTACCGCTTAATAGACGAGCACGTGCGGTCCGGCGGCGCGGCCATTGTCATATCGTCCGAACTTCCGGAACTGCTCGGCATCAGTGATCGCATCCTGGTGATGCGTCAGGGCCGCATCGCGGGCGAACTGCCGGGTGGGCGACAAAGCCACCTGACGAATGACGAGCAAAAGGTTCGCCAAGAACAGATCATGCAAATCGCGATTGGAGGTAACGACGCATGACACGCGCCAGATTCACCAAACTTTTGGCCTTGCAAGAAGGGACGGTTATTACCGCGTTCATTCTGCTTGTCGTGATCTTTGCGATCATCGCCCCCGGCTTTCTGACCGGCGGCAACATCAATAACCTCCTCGTGAACTCTATGTTCGTCCTCCTCGTCGCGACGGGCATGACGTTTGTGCTTATCACAGGAGGCATCGACCTCTCGGTTGGTTCCGTCATGGGGTTGGGAGGAGCCATAACGGGCTACCTCCTCATACACGGGGTACCCGTCGGTGTCGCTCTTGCCGCCGGTCTCGCGGCTGGGGCTGTCGTTGGCCTTGTGAACGGCCTCTTGATCGCGCGTCTAGGGCTCGCTGACTTCATCGTGACGCTGGCCATGTTGAGCCTCGTCCGAGGGATTGTTGAGTTAATGACGGCGGGCTCACCTCTCCGCGGCTTCGCGTCACCGACCTTCAATGCCTTGGCGGCCGGGACGGTCGGCCCAATCCCGTTGCCACTGATTATTGCGGCCGTGGTTGTGGCGCTTGCGGCCTTTGTCCTGCGGTCCACCGTTTTCGGACGGTCTCTCTTTGCCCTTGGCATCAATAGACAGGCGGCCCACCTTTCGGGCATAGACGTGGGCGCGAAGCGCGTCCAAGCCTACATTGTGTCGGGGGTACTGGCCGCCGCAGCCGGAATCTTCCTGTCGTCTTACTTGTCGGCGGTGCAACCAGAGCAAGGGAGCGGGTACGAATTGACCGCCATTGCCGCCGCGGTGATCGGGGGAACAAGTCTCGCGGGAGGAAAGGGGACCATTTGGGGCACGGTGATCGGGGCGCTGATGCTTGGCACACTACAGAACGGCCTGGTACTGGCTGGGCTAAATTCATTCTGGTTTACGATCGTTACCGGCATATTCATTGTCGCGGCGGTGGTACTGGATCGCGTGTTGCGTCTCATTCTCTCCGCGCGGACAGGACGGGCTGCGGGTAGCGCGGGCGCAGCCTAGACCTGCCAAACAGGAGAACCGAAGAGAAGAGGAGCGGGTGGCGACTGTGAAGCACGTACAGGCAAAGGGCCCAGAAGGGCGGGTGCGCATAGAAGAGGGGGTTGGCGCTGGTCGGAACACGGTCCCGGGGCGCCTGCGGGGGGAGGGGCGGCGTGACTTCGGCAGCATGCTGACACATCCTGTGACCGGACCATTGGCATTCCTCGTCCTGATCAGTGTGATCATGTCAGTGACCTCATCGGGGTTCCTCACGGTACAAAATTGGTACTCCATGCTTAATCAGGCGGTGTTCATCGTGATCCTTGGGGTTGGGATGACCGTTGTGCTGATTAGCGGCGGTGTGGATCTGTCGGTTGGATCAATATTGGCATTGTGCGGAGGCGTCGCCGCGGCTCTCTTAGCCGGCGGCACGCCCATGGTCGTGGCCTTTGTGGCTGCGCTCGCGCTGGGGACAGGCCTGGGGATCATCAATGGTCTGGTCATTACGAAACTGGGTATTCCTGATTTCGTGGCAACCTTGGCGATGCTCGGTGTGGCCCGGGGTGCGCTCTACGTGTGGACACAGGCGCAGCCGATTCTGAACTATACGAACGACGCGTACAACACGATTGCGGGTCTCAACAGAGTCATCTGGTATATCACGGTGCCTGTACTGATTGCGATTATCGTGGCCGTCGTTGTGGCGGGGATGTTGAGATGGACGCTCTTCGGGCGGCACGTCTACGGTGTTGGCAGCAATAGTGAGGCGGCGAAGCTCTCGGGGATTAATGTGGCGCGTGTGAAGATCGCTGCGTATGCTCTGTCCGGTTTCCTCGCCGCGGGCACCGGTATCTTGCTTGCCGGTCGGCTGACCGAGGTGCAGCCCGATATGGGCACTAACTACGAGTTGACCGCGATCGCGGCCGCCGTGATGGGGGGGGCGGCCCTCTCTGGAGGGCGGGGAAGCGTATTCGGCGCGTGTGTTGGCGCTGTTGTCCTCACCGTCATTCAGAGCGCAATCAACATTCTGAATCTGGATCCCAATTGGGTGACGTTAGTGGTTGGGGTGCTCATACTGCTGGCGGTCATGCTGCAGCGCGGGGGTGTCGTCTTCGCGGCCCGTCATCAGAGGAGCGCGCTGGCTCTCCAACAATCCCAGCGCGGAGGATCCGGAGCAGGTTAGTCAATATAGAGGGTGGTCAGGCAGCGGCCACGAACGTCGCGAAAGGAGTTGGAGGCAGAACATTAAGAAGCAGGACATGAGAGGTAGACACAGCCCAACACGGTTCTGCGGAATCGAACGTCGGAACACTTGTCGAACAGTAAATTGGGTAGTTAGCAGAAGAGGTAGCAACGATGTCTCACAATGAGGACGGTATCGAAGTCCGTGATGATGCCAACCAGACGGCGCCGGGATTCACACGCAAAGACCTTCTCAGGCGCTCTGCAACCGCAGGCGCTGTCCTTCTCGGGAGCGGGGCAATCCTGGGCGGTAGTGGGCTCGACGCAAGCGCTAGTAGTAGCTCAACCCCGGCCAAAGCTCCAAGCAAGGGGGCCACAGCAGAGTACCCGGGTGATCCGGCCTGGGATGCAACCGTGCGAAAAATTGTGGGTGGTCGAACGCTCACCATTGGCTACACACCACCAGCGGGAGAAGAGTACTACAACCTGATCGTGCATGGCGCGTGGAGTCAGATGAGGGAGTATCACACGCGGTTTGGCCTTAACTTTGACTGGAAGACGTTCATTCCCAGTTCGCACCAATCAGTAGAGACCCAGATCGCCGCGATCCAAGCCTGGGCCACACAGAAGGTCAACGTGGCCTTGGTCTGCACCGCAGGGGACTTTACCTCAATGCAGCGCACCTACGTCGCCGCTGAGAAGAAGGGCGTCCACGTGTACCAGTTCAACATGCCCGCCGAACTCTGGAACCCCAGTTCGATCAACACTGTCTCGAACATCGGCTACAACAACAATCTTCAGTCCGGCTACATCGCTGGCACGTACATCGCGCAGAAGTTGCGCGGCCGCGGGAATCTTATCCTCATCTGGGGAATCCCAGGGCACTGGGCGACGTCGCGCATGAACGGTCTCCACGCGGCCTTGAAGTCCTACCCGGGCGTCAAGATTGTCGGGTTCCAGCGTGGAAACTACGTCCGGGATCTGGGATTGAATGCGGCGCAGAATTTGCTCCAGCACAACCCACATGTCAACGCCATTTATGGAGAAAACGACGAAATGGCGCTGGGTGCCTCCCAGGCGATCGACCTTCAGGCCCTCCAACATTGGAATGGCAAAAGCGGGATCCTGGTGATCGGAGCCGACGGCACGAACACGGGCTACGAGGCGATCAAGCGCGGCAAGCTCACCGCGTCGGTCAACGTCAACCCCGTCGAAAACGGGCGCCAGGCCATCAAAGCGATCTTCTACCATGAGATTCTCGGGTATAGCGTCGACAAGGTGATCAACGTGCCAACGGTGGTCGTCGACAAGACCAACGTCGCTGAGGCCGAAGCCTACGACAGCTGGGCCCTGACCGTCCCCAATCATCTATAGTCGTCCATCCGTCCGTCCGCCTCGCTGCGCGGACATGCCCTGGCACCATCCCTAAGGAGACTGTTGAAAAAGTGGGCCGCAGCCGCGACATCGTGGACCGATGTGGGCGATCAGGTTCCCTATGCGCGTGGTAGTGGTAGCCTTTTTCAGCCGTCTCCTTACGGAGCGCTACCCCGGACACCTCGCCGTTATTGACTTGACTCATATGTGCAGTCCCTATGAGACGAAAAAGTGTGCCGTGAGCCGGCGATCCAGCTAGCTCCAGGCGTCAATGCACCCCAAACAGGGCCTAGCGGCCGCCAAAAACGTCTCACACCCATAGATGCTATGTGTCAAGTCGATCGGCTCTCCCGCACTCTCGATGATCAAAGATTGTAGGAAAACAGGCGTCATATGAGCGTGCTAGCGCGTCCTTATGATGGTGCGGATAGATCACAGGATCTGACTACTGCTACACGGGTCATCGACGCTCAACAGCGTCATCGAGAGTGCGGGAGAGCCAGTCGATCGTGGCGAGGCGTGCTACCCCGGCCCCAACGTTGAGGGCGATAAGCGACGCGGCGCGGCATATTCTCGACTGGATGAAAGACGCGTGACGAATCCTATGGAGTGACTCTCATGGAGATTAGGGTGTTATCGTGGAACATATGGCAAGGCAAGCGCCGCGAGGAGGTCTTGGCCTACCTTGGAGAGCAGAACGCTGACATCGTTGGGCTGCAAGAAGTACCCTCGCAGACAGATCACAATCTCGCCGGGGAAATCGCGGACAGCTTGGAATACCACTACGCCTACTACCCGTCTATTGCAACCACCGACAACACAGGACGAGGAAACGCGGTGCTGAGCAGATACCCCATTGTCCATAGCATGTGCCATTTCCTGAGCCCATCTGTTGCTTATGATGGTAGTCCTACCACGGAGCCCCGCATTGCCGTCCAGGTTGATCTCTCCATCGACGACTCAATCATAACCGTACTTTCCACGCATCTGTCCTATACGGCGCATTTCGGACCGAGCACGGTAGCGGCGTTGCAGACGGATACACTTATGCGTCTCACTCGAAACAAAGCAAAGCTGATTCTCATGGGTGACTTCAATGCCTTACCTGATAGCGACACTGTGCGGGCCATATCCTCTGTGTTGAAGCATACGGATTCCGCCCTGTCTGCCCCGACGTGGACGATGTATCCGCACGAATACCTGAATCATAGGGAGACACGCCTGCACGATAGGATCGATTACATCTTCACCAGTCGTGATATCAGCGTACGAGCCTTCGAGGTTGGAATGTCAAAGGGTGCTAGCCATCTCCCGATTTGGGCGATTCTAGACGTCGGTTGATGCCCGTCCAGGATCGCGGTCTGATCATGTGACGCCACCAAGCAACGGAGGACAGGATGAAACGGCGACTCATTCAAGTTGGAGTCGGTGGCTGGGGAGCATCATATTTAGACAAGGCGCTTCAGTCACCGTCCTGGGAGGTTGTCGCGATAGTCGGTCGAGGGAAAAGTGCCCTCGAGGCGGCGCGGATGAGGCACGGGATCGAGCGCAAGCGGTGCTTTACCAACGTGTCGGACGCGGCGAGCGCCTACGAGGCTGATGCCGCCCTTGTGGTGGTCCCGCCCCCGGCCCATCTGCCCATCGCATCGGAGGCCTTTGCGGCCGGTCTTCACGTCCTCATCGAGAAGCCGCTCGCCGACACCATGAAGGATGCCCACGAGTTAGTGCGGCGCGGGCAGGCAGCGGACAAGATCCTTATGGTGAGCCAAAATTATCGCTACCGCACGGCGGCCCAAATGGTTGGCCGCCTCCTACGCCAGGGCTGGCTCGGCGCGGTTAGCTCCGTGACGATTGAATACCGAAAGGCCCCCTACTTCGTCCGCCCCCCCGTGCCGCATGGCTATGCTGGCTTCAAGATGATCGAGGATTTGTCGATCCACCACTTCGACCAGATACGGGGAATCCTGGGCGAGGAGCCCGCCACCGTCTACGCTCAGGCCCGCAATCCCGCGTGGAGTTGGTTCGAGGCCCCTGCCATCGTCAATGCTGTCATTGGGCTGGAAAGCGGCGCTCTCGTCTACTACTTCGCCTCGTGGGTCTCTCGTGGTCGGCAAACGACCTGGGACGGGTCATGGTGCATCGACTGCGAACACGGTGTCATCGAGTGGGCGGACAACCGTATCAGGGTTCGCCCTGAAGAGGTCTACTATACGATCGACCTCCCGGATTTCACCGAGCGAAATGGCTGGATGGAGGCCGAGTTAAACCCGTCGGAGAAAGAGGGTCGGGAGTACATCCTGGAAGAATTTGGTCAATCGATCGACGCTAGACGTGAGCCCGAGACGAGCGGGCGCGATAATCTCAAGAGCCTGGCGCTGACGTTTGCGGTGGCGGATTCTGTACGCACGGGAGAGCCTCAGCAGATTGCCGACTATCTGGATCCGACGGCGCCGTAGCGGGGAGCACTCAGCAATCACGGCTAGCCCGTGATCGCTGAGTGCAGGGAGGGGACGTAGTGAGGTGCCAGGCCTACGGTGCGAGGAGCCAGCGTTGCCCCGCAGTACGATTCACGACGATGAAAGGACGCGCCATGCCCTAGCCAGGCGTGCGAAACGCACGCGACCCACCGGAGACTCTGGGTCACGACCGGGCCCCAGATCCCGCCGGCGTCGGTGAATCGATTAATCGCCAGCACCGCTCGGCAGGTGTAGACCAGGCTCGTCTGACTGTCAATCCACTGTCCCCACCGCGGAGCCCTCACGACCAGTGACTAGTAGGTAATAGGAGGCATGATGATTTCCCAAGCGGCATTGAAATGGATCCCGGAGCGATTCGAGCGTTTGGTGCGCTACGGAGAGTTCAAAGAATTCGGCGAGACGATTCCGGTGGAGCTGTACAAGGAACGCATCCAGCGCGCGAAGGAGCGGCTGGTGGCAGACGGGCTCGACGCCCTCATTGTCTTCGGCGACTGCTACCGGATGAGCAACATCCGCTGGCTGGTCAACTATCGCACCATCGACGGGGTCTATCCCCAGCCCATGCTCCTGTATCTCACGGCCGATCGCGATCCCGTCTTCTTCCTGCCCATGAGCGAGATCCCATCGGCCCACGAGGAGTCGATCATGGACCATGTCGGCGGCGACATCCGCGAGATTCGCTCCGACTGGGCGCCGTTCCTAAAGGAGCGGGCGCAGCAGGACAAGCCCAAGAATATCGGCATCAGCGGGTACACCTTCATGGATCTCGAGTTCTATCCGCCGATTGCCGCAGCTTTCGGGGACGCGACGGTGGGTCCGGCGCACAGCATCGAAAACCTGAAGTCGAAGAAAAACGAGGCCGAGATCAACAGCATGCGCCGGGCTGCGCGCGTGTGCGGCGCGGGCATCGAGATGCTGCTCGACCTGCTGCGGGATAGCGAAGGGATCACCGAGAAGGAAGCGGCCAGCCTGGTCTACGCCGCGATGTTCGCGCACGGCGGCCATGGCATCGCCTTCGACATCATGATCCAGTCGGGTGAGAATACCGGCGTACTGTTCAAGCGCCCGACCGATCGTCCCATCCGGCGCGGCGAGCTCGTCATGATGGATTACGGCATCCGCGTCAACGACTACGCTAGCGACAATGCGCGGACGGTGGCCTACGGGAACGTCACCAAAGAGCAGCGCGAGTTGATGGAAGCCTGCACGCGCGGATACGAGGTCGGTTTGCGCAACATCAAGGCGGGCATGACCGGCATCGAGGCCGATCGGGTCATCCGCGGGGCCTACCAGAAGGAGGGGCTCGACGAGTATTTCGTCGCACCGAGTGAGGGGCGGACGGGGGCGCATGCCACGGGCATGGATCCGGAAGAGGAGATTCCCGAGATCGGTCCCGGCGTCACCAATGTCCTGGAGGAGGGCCAGACCTTCGCCTACGAGTTGAGCCTGATCAAGCCGGGTGTCGGTGGCGTGCGCACCGAAGATCAGGTCGTAGTGCGGACCGATGGGCTGGAGCCGTTCCACACCTTCGAGCGCTACCTCTACATCCCATAGCCGGACGACGCGCTAAAGATTGGCGGTGCCACGGGCGAGGTGGTTCGCCCGTGGCACCGCAGTTCTTGGCGAATGAGCGCGGTACGTGCTGAATGAGCGCGGTACGTGCTGAATGAGCAAGGGAGGGTATGGAGCGACAACGAGCGGTGCCGCCTTCTGTCTTGTCTCGGCTGTGGCCTTCGGGGCTATGTCGATCTTCACCACCATAGCCTACAAGGCGGACGTCACTGTGGTCATACTCCTGTCCGGGCGCTTCGTCCTGGCGGCGGTCGTCTTTTGGGGCGTGAGCCTATCGCCGCCTTGGACTCCCATCGGTATGCACCGTGGTCGCGGGCCTGGCGCTGGGCGGGGGCATCTATAGCGTGCAGGCCCTGCTCCTCTTCGCGGCGCTGACCCGCCTGTCCGCCGGACTGGTCGGGTTAGTCCTCTACATCTATTCCACCCTGGTGATGGCGGCGGCGGTGATGCTGGGGCATGAGCGGCCGACACGCCGCACGATGCTCGCCTTCCTCTTGGCGGAGGTCGGCGTCATCTTCGTGCTGTGGAGTCGTCGGAGTAGCCACGTCGATGTGGTCGGCGTGCTCCTTGCCCTCGGGTCCGCTATTGTCTACGCTGGGTATGTCATGGCAACGGACACCCTGGTCGAGCAGGTGCAGCCTCTGGCGTTGGCAAACCTTGTGCGCACCGAGGCGGCCTGCACCTGCACTGCATCGGCTCTGCTCACAGGTCAACTCCAGCCCATGGTCCAACCAGCGGGTTGGATCGCGCTCGTCATCCTCGCTCTCGTGTCGACGGTTGGCGCTATCGGTTTATTCCTGAGTGGCGTGTCTCGCGTGGGTCCGTCGACCGCCCGTATTCTGTCGATGGTTGAGTCACTCGTGACGGTGGCACTCGCCTATCTGGTTGTGGGTGAACGCATCCTCCCTCTGCAAGGTGCGGGCGGCGCCCTCATCCTCGGCGCTGTCCTGGTCGTGCAGGGGTGGCAACGGGTACCAGTGCGCCCAACCGTCGCCAACTCTGGCGCAACGTCCCCGACGCATACGCGAGCATCGACAGTGGACTGAGATCGCGTGTCACCCCGTCGGACGGGGCACCCGCACCAGGGTCCTACGCCTGCCGGTAAGCGGGATATCAAGACTGAGAAGACTGAGTCCTCGACGCGCATCCGCCCCTTGTCAGGGAGCGCTTGTCTCAGTCTAAGACAGGGTTTTGTAGACGCTCGGCGCACCGTCACAGGGTGCGCCTCCAGCAGGCACCATACGGTCAAGCGATGTGAGCCCTGTCTACATGCCCAAGGTGGCCGCGCGGCGGGAGACCCCGCGCGCATGATTACATTAGTGTAAGGGAGACTGTCATGACTGGTATCGACCCATATCGTCCGACGCGCGAGGACCATTTTACGTTCGGCCTCTGGACCGTCGGCAACCGTGGGCGCGACCCCTTCGGCGTCGACGTGCGTCCGGCCCTCGATCCTCCCTACATCGTGGAGAAGTTGTCCGAACTGGGCGCCTGGGGCGTCAACTTCCACGACAATGACCTCATCCCCTTCGACGCCACGCTCCCCGAGCGTGATCGCATCGTGGCCGCCTTCAAGAAGGCCCTCGCGGATACTGGCATGGTCGTGCCGATGGTCACCACCAATCTGTTCGGACACCCCGTCTTCCGCGATGGCGCTTTCACCAGCCACGATCCCCGCGTGCGCGCCTTCGCCCTCCAGAAGGTCATGCGCAACATGGAGCTTGGGGCCGAGCTTGGGGCGAAAATCTACGTATTCTGGGGCGGGCGCGAGGGCACCGAGTCCAACGCGGGCAAAGATCCCCGCGAGGCGCTCAAACATTTCCGCGAGGCGCTCAACTTCCTCTATGAGTACAACCTGGACCAGGGCTACGGCTACACCTTCGCGCTGGAGCCCAAGCCCAACGAGCCCAGGGGCGACATCTACCTGCCTACGGTGGGGCACGCCCTAGCCTTTATTTACACGCTTGACCACCCGGAAGGTTATGGGGTCAACCCGGAAGTGGCGCACGAGCGCATGGCCGGGCTGGACTTCTCGCACGGCGTGGCGCAGGCCCTCGACGCGGGCAAGCTCATGCACATCGACCTCAACGACCAGCTGCCCGGCCGCTTCGACCAGGACCTGCGCTTCGGGCAGGCCGACCCGCGCGGGGCCTTCTTCCTGGTCAAGCTGCTCGAAGACGCGGGCTATACGGGGCCGAAGCACTACGACGCGCACGCGCTGCGCACTGAGGATGAGCAGGGTGTGTGGGACTTCGCGGCCGGCTGCATGCGCACCTATAAAATCCTGCAGGAGACGGTGCGCCGCTTCAACGCCGACCCCGCGATCGGGGGCGAGTTGGCGCGCCTGAAGAGCCTGGGCGCCGAGGGACCGCAGCCCCCGACGCGCTACAGTCGTGAAGCGGCCGATGCGCTCAAAAACGACACGTTCGACGTGGACGCCATCGCCGCCGTGGGCCTCGGCTACGAGCGCCTGGACCAGCTCACTACGGAGGTGCTGCTGGGTGCACGCTAACTACAGTTCCACAGTAAAAGGGGCAGGAATTGTCAAGTGCGTCGTCCTCGTGCTATAGTTGATGTCTCCATAGGTTAAGGAGGAGACAATGCGCGGACGGATCTCGCGGGTGGTCGTCGCGGTCGACGACCCGACCCGCACCACGCTGGACGGCTGGCTGCGGAGCCCGACAACGCCCGTAGGGCGCGCCAAGCGGGCGCGGGCCATCTTGTTGTTGGCGGCGGGTGAACGCTAGGCCCATGTGGCCGAACGGGTGGGCTTGGCCGAGCGCCATGTGCGTCAATGGGCGCGACGGTTCCGGGACCAGGGCGTCGGCGGGCTTCACGACAAGCCACGACCGGCCGCAGGCCCGTCTTTTCCCCCCTGAGGTGGCGGTGCATGCGGTCAAGATGGCCTGCGAGCGGCCCGACGAGCGGGGGCGCTCGCTGTGCCAGGGGGACGGAGCGGAACGGGCGCGCCCGTTGGTGGCGGAGGGGCTGGTGGACGGTATCTCCGACGAGACGGTGCGTCGTATCTTGGCGCACCACAAGCTCACGCCCTGGCGTCACCACCTCTGGCTCTCGCCCAACGTGCCGCGCGACGCGCGCTTCGCCGCCCACGTGCGGGCGATTATCGACCTCTACACGCGTCCGCTCGCGCCCGGGGAAGCGGTCATCTGCGTCGATGAGACCACCACCCTGCAGCCACGCCCGCGCGTGTCCCCCACCCGCCCGGCCCGCCGGGGACGGCCGGTACGGGTGGAGCATGAGTACCGGCGCTGCGGCGCGCTCACCCTATGCGCGGGCTTCGACACGCGCAGCGGTCACGTCTACGCCCGCACCGCGCGGCGCAAACGCCCGGTCGAGGTCAGCGCTTTCCTGGAGCACCTCGACCGGGAGGTCCCCGCGACCGTGACCACGCTTCACCTCGTCATGGACAACCGGCCCATGCACAACGGCCGCACGGTCCAAGCCTGGCTGGCCGCGCATCCGCGCTTCCGGTTCCATTTCCCGCCCGTCCACTGCGCGTGGATGAATCAGGTCGAGCAGTGGTTCAGCATCTTGCAGCGCAAGCGCCTGCGCATTGTCGACGTCGCCAACCTGGATCACCTGGCCGCGCGCTTGTACGCGTTCGTCGCGGAGTGGAACGCGCATGCGCATCCCTTCAACTGGTCGAGCAAGTCCGTCGCCAAGGTGATGGCGGCCTGCGAGGAGGCACTACCTGACGTTGCCTTCGCCGCTTGATTTCCTTACCCATTTAGGCATGGTTCAGATACGTGTTGACAGTTCAGGCGCGATTGGGGCGGCTGCTACGCGCGAATTTCCGATCCGCCTCGCGCGAACTGTCAACATATTTCCAGGCGCAAAATGAACCATGCCCCCATTTAACGTGGAACTGTACTAACGGACGTGGACGGGCGCGGTTGCAAGCCGCGACAAGGGATCTCCCGGTTCCTGCGGGTGGCGGGCGTCACCGGACATCTGACCGCGTCTAGCGTGCCGCTGGACGGTCGAGAATATACCCCATGGAGGCGTCGACGTGGCTATCAGGAACCAGTACGTACTAGGCATTGACCTGGGCACAAGCGGTGTCAAGAGCGTGGTGTTCGGGGCTGACGGCACGGTGGCTGGGACAGCGACTGCTCCACTTGACCTGGCGATGCCACGCCCCGGCTGGAGCGAGCAGGACCCCGCACAGTGGTGGGACACCACCTGCGCGAGCGTCCGCGCCGTGCTCATCAGGACCGCCATCACACCGACAGAGATCGGCGGAATCGGCATCTCCGGCCAGATGCACGGCGCCGTCCTCCTCGATGCGGGCGGTGCGGTGCTACGTCTCTGCATTCTATGGAATGACCAGCGCTCGGCTCCGCAATGCGCGGAAATCGCGCGTCGAGCCGGCGGCAGCGCGCGCATCCACCACCTCGCCCGCACAGCGCCGGACGTGTTCCGCTCGTCGGGGGGCACGACCGGGGCCGCAGAGGGGACACGCGCGCCACGGCTCCTCCCGTGAGGCTCTCCGCTCACCGCGCCCGCGCGTTGGCCGTGCTCGTGCGCGACGCCCCCGGCCGCCCCGCTCTGCCCGTCAGCCCGGCACCGCTCGCGGAGGCGTTGCGGCGGCTGCGCCTGCTCCTGATCGAGGAGCCCTAGCGGACTCGTCGGGGTGGTGGACAGGAAGCGAACGCCGGGTGTAGCGTGAGGGCGGAGGCGTGCAGGGCCTCCCGGCACGACAAGTGAAAGGCGGGCGACCCCATGGACAGCCACATCCCACCGACCGGCGCATCCACCACGACGGGCGAGATCCTGGCCGCGCTCGCGGCCGAGGAGCCTCACGGCGCCTGTGCTAGCCGTTTAACGTATCCGTGAGACAAAGATAGGTGTTCATCCGCACGGATGCGCTAACCAGCCAGCACAGGCGGCGTCGAAGCGGGGGAATCCGTCGCCCAGGCGGCCATACGCGAAGCCCGTGAGGAAACAGGGCTCGTGGTCTCTCTCAGCCGCCTTGTTGGCCTCTATTCACGGCCGGACTGGCCGCCGAGCGGTAAGCATCTCGCTCTATTTGCCGCTGTCCCTTGCGGAGGCGCCCTGCTGCAGGATACGGATGGCGAAGCGCGCGATGCCACCTACGTCGCGCGCGACGAACTACCTGCCTCTCTCATACCCTGGCATCGGCAGCGCATCCTGGATGCCCTGGATGGGAGCGGGGGTGGAGTTGCGTGGACGCTGACCACGGTCTGGCCCTTCGAGCGGGCACTGATACGTCATGAGCTGTACGCGCGACGCGACCAGTCCGGTCTATCGCGATCACAGTTCTATGCGCGCTATCTAGCCCCTGCTCTGACAGCGTCGCATCTGGAGGTCGGTGAGAGCCACACTCGGGTGCAATAACGCGTGTGTGAGTCAGCAGACCGAGCCGCCCGATTCCGCCAACTAAAGACTGAATATGTACGCCAACCAAAGGTTAAAATGAGAGAGAACGGCCATTCGATTTGACAATAAATTGTGGACCCTAAGAGCCGTTAGGTGGCCCTATTACGGGGCACAAAAAAACGAGCCGCCGGGCTGATCTATCCCGTCCAACTCGCTACTTTTCTAGTGTACCATCTCCCGCCCCCGCCTGTCCACTGCTGATCGGGGCCGGCGACGGTCGCGTCGCCGGGCGGCCGTAACGTCATCCAGCTACCCGACCACCCGTGCCCACGCGCGTCGACGATCAGCCCGCCCCCACACATCCCACACCCGTCGTGAGATCCAGCCGCTTGTGTGCGTTGTCATAAAGCTTGCGCCGTCTGCCACAAAGCTTGCGCCGTCGTGTCATAAAGCTTGCGCCGACGCAGCACTCCCACGATGAAGGTACGGTTTTTCGTTGAGCGGCGCGTCTAGACACCGAGAAGAAACCATGTGATCACCGCAAAAACCGCGTTAGTATTTGCGCTCCCCGCGCGATGTGTCTATGATGGATGTGCAGCGCCGTCCCTGGCAAGGGAGTGAGGAGACTGTGGTGACGATTGACCTAGGACAGCGAGGCCAGCATGACGGCGGATGGGAGATGCTGGCGCCATCCGAACGCCCTCGGCTGGTGCGGCTGTGCGCGCGGATCACGGGTGACCCAGAGGCGGCCGACGATTTGGCGCAGGAGACGCTGATTGAAGCTTGGCGACACGCGCACCTGCTACATGACCACGAGGGGCGCTGGTTCTGGCTTGCGGCCATCGCGCGCAACGTCTGCCGACGCTGGACGCGTGCCCACGTCCGCGAACAGAGCCATCGCCTGCTGCCGCTGCATGACGACAACGCAGGGTCCACACTAGAGGACGCGGCCATAGATGCGTGCGATGTGGAACGTGAGGTGGAGCGCGGTGAGTTGGCCCACATGCTCGACCGCGCCCTCGCGCTCCTTCCGGTGGACACGCGTCGGGCGCTCGTCGCTCGCTACATCGAGGAGTTGCCGCACACCGAGGTGGCGGAGCGTTTGGGCCTGAGCGAGGGCGCGGTCGCCATGCGGCTGCAACGGGGCAAACTGGCCCTCCGCCGTACGTTGACGACAGATCTCCGCGACGAGGCGGCCGCGTACGGGATGACACTAGGAGACAGTGAGGGCTGGGCGGACACGCGTCTCTGGTGTCCGGAGTGCGGACACCGGCGCCTGCTTGGCCGCTTCGTGACCGACAGACCCGACACCGCGCTCACCCTGCGCTGCCCCGCCTGTTTCCTCGTGTCCGACACCATCTATACGCATGGACAAGGGCGGCAGCTGTTCGCGGGGGTGAAAGGGTACAAGCCCGCCCTCTCACGCATCCAGGTGTGGAGTCACTCCTTCTATCGACAAGGCCTCACACGTCGGGCGATAGCGTGTCCCAGCTGTGGCCGCATGACCCCTATGCTGCGACACTTACCGGCGGCGCCCCTCATTCCCCTGTCGCAACAGCACCGGCCTGGCGCGTACATGTATTGCCCCCTCTGCGACACGGCCAATTGGACGACTCTGCCCCACCTTGCCCTCTCCTTACCGGAGGGTCGGCGCTTCTGGCGCACCCATCCGCGCATCCGAACGCTGCCCGAGCGCGAGGTCGAGGCGCAGGGGCAGCCCGCGATCATCACGGCCTTCGAGAGCGTGACCGATGCGTCGACGCTTGTGATCGTCTCGGAGCGCGAGACCCACGCGGTGCTAAGTATCCATGGAGCCTCCGATGCGTAGCGCGGCCGAGACAGGGACACGCATGCACGAGGATATGGCCCTGGAGCCACAGGAGCACGGACGCCTCGTGGCGCGACGAGAGGGTGATCACGCCATCGTGGCCCAGCGCCTCCATCGCGTGTACGGGACGGGCCGGCGCTTCTCCCGTCAGCACGACCGTATCATCGCCGTCGACGACGTGAGCTTCGCCGTGCCGCGCGGAACGATCTTTGGCCTGCTCGGACCCAACGGCGCGGGGAAGACGACGACGATCAAGATGCTCTCCACACTGCTCATACCGACGCGTGGGACGGCCACGATCGGAGGGTACGACGTCGTGCGTGACGAGCGCCTGGTGCGCCGTCATTTAGGGGTCGTCCTGGGCGGTGATCGCGGCCTCTATGCGAAATTGAGCGCGCGCGACAACCTGGTGTATTTTGGTAATCTGTACGGGATGACGCAGGCGTCGATCAGGCGACGGGTCGAGGAGATGCTCGACCTCGTCAACCTGCGCGACCGCGCCGGGGAGCGCGTCGAGGGCTTTTCGCGCGGGATGAAGCAGCGCCTGCACCTGGCCAAGGCCCTCTTGCACGATCCGCCGGTCCTGATCCTCGACGAGCCGACCATTGGGCTCGATCCAGCCGCCGCGGTCGATCTTCGTCACGCCGTCGCCGCCCTCGCGCCCGCACATACGGTCTTGCTTACGACACACGATATGAACGAGGCCGATCAACTCTGCCAGGAGATCGCCATCGTCGACCAGGGGAGGATCGTGGCGCAGGGTACGCCGACCGCGTTGAAGGCGCGCGTGGCCGGTGAGCGCCGCGTCGTCGTCACGACGGCGCAGCCTCTTGATAGCCGTGGGCTGGACATGAGGGCATACCTGTCGTCCCTACGCGGCGTACGCGGCGTCAACCAGGACAGCAGCGCGATGGGGGGCAGCGCGCTGACGATCTTGTGTGCGGATACAGCGGCGACGCTTGACGAGACCTTGGCCATCTTGCGCACCCAGGGCATCATGATCAGCGGGGTGCGGGTCGTCGAGCCGACACTGGAAGACGCCTTCCTGGCTATCGCGGGGAGGTCGTTGGACTGATGACGCCCTCTACGGCGACCGTCACCTTCCGGGGTCCGATCGGGCATGTCTGGGCGACGCTGCGGGCGACGACACGCGCGCAGACGACCACGAGTAGCGCCTACCTCATCGACATCGTCCGTGCCCCTGTCTACCCCGCCCTGCTCTACATCACCTACCAGGTCACGTATGCCGCCTCGGGACGCGGTAGCGTCGGCGGGACCGCTGTTTCCGGCTTCTTGCTCGTGGGGATGGTCGGGATCATCACCTGGTCCTCGACCATATGGTCGAGCGGGTACGCTATCGAGCACGAGCGCTCCGCGGGCACGATCGGCGCGCTGTTCCTCTCACCGGCCAGCCGCGCGGCCGTTGTCCTCGGCTACGGGCTCGCGTCGTTGTTATGGTTAGCGCCGTCCTTCGCTGTCATTGCCCTCATCGCGTTCGTGACGGGTACTCACTTGCACGTCGTCGATCCAACGGCGCTGGCGGCGGCCTTCATCGCCCTACTCGTGGCGTCGCTGGCGACTGGCTGCGCCTTCGCGGGTCTGTTCATCCTTTCGCGACGCGCCAATCTACTCGCCAATTTTCTACAGCTTCCCATCTACCTGCTGGCCGGCTTCGTGGTCCCGCGCGCGCGTTTGCCAGATCCATGGCACGCGCTTTCCGACATCATCCCGGCCGGTCAGGCCGTCGACGCGCTACGCGCCAGCAGCTTGAGCGGAGCGACACTGCACGACATCCTGCGGCCGCTGTCGCTTGCTCTAGGGACCGCGGCGCTCTGCGCGTTGAGCGGTTGGATCAGTTTACGGAGGGTTGAACATGTGGCCAAGCGGTCCGGCGCGCTCGATCTCTCCTAGCCGTGCGCGCCTCGCCCCTGTCGCACGCGCACTGCAAGCCGTCGTGGCCACATGGCGCGCCATGAGCATGGATCGACGACGCACGAGCGGGATCGTCGGCTACGTGGCGATCTGGCTCCTGCGGCCGGTCTTCGAGTTAATCGCCGTCGCCCTTATCTACGGGACAGCTCATCCCACCCTGCTGCGCTACGTCGTCGTGGCGCTGGCCGCCAACGCCTTTGTCTTCAACGCGATCTTCTACGTCAGCGAAACACTGGACCGCGAACGCCTCAACGGGACGCTGGTCAGCCTCTTCCTGGCGCCGTGCCCGCGCTTTTCCTGGCTCTCCGGCTTTACGCTCGTCGGAGGCGTCGAAACGGCGCTGATCGCGGTGATCACGCTCGTCTTCGGGCATATCGCCTTCGGTGTCACCTATCACCCGGACCTCCCAGCCGTCGTCGTGGCGTTGGCGCTTTTCCTGGCCGCTCTCTGGGGGCTCGGGTACATCTTCGCGGCGATCGGTCTGCTCATTAAAAAAGGCAACCAGCTCTCGAACCTGGTCTACCCGTTCGCCATCCTGCTCGGCGGCGTCTACTATCCAGTCACCGCTTTGCCCGGCTGGCTGCGGTACCCGGCTCACGTCCTGCCGCTCGGCTATGGGATGCAAGCGCTGGCCAACGCCACGCTATACCACAAAGGCATCGCCAATCTCGCGCCGCAGTTGCTGCCCCTGGCCGCCTTCGCGCTCGTCTTGCCCTGCGCCGGCAGTGTGGCCTTCCACCTGCTTGAACGTATCGTTCGCGTGCGCGGCGAGCTCGATCTCTATTAACCGCTGAGGTAGGTGGTCAACAGCTTATAGCCCCAAACCCGTGGGCTGCGCCTCTAGCTAGCGGCAAATTCCACCTTATCGGGAGGGAATGGCGCTTATCACAGGAATCGGCGTGGGATCGGCACGGAGCCACGCATGAACGAGGCGTGGGGCTGAGGCTCCACACTTATTGTTATTCTTATAGAACCTAGGCGGTTAGCGTAGCTCAGGCCCGTTTCGCCGCGAGGTCGATACCGTAACCAAGCCGTCTCATCTTTATGTGGCAAGAGCGGAAGAGTACGCAGGCACCAGGCAGGGCGGTGACTACAGGTTGCACTCCTGCAGCCACCACCCTGACGAGCTTATCCCCCAGCCTACTCCTCTAGCGCTGCCAGCAGTTCGGCGCACCTGAGACCCCCGTCCCAGATGTGCCCGCCGTCCTCAAGGCTCCACCACGCAGCGAGCACAGCTTGGGCAATCCCCCATCCCCTCACCCGTGCGCGGTCGATCCCCAACTCACGAGCGAACTGGTCCACGCGGCGCGCGAGGAGGCGAGCGGCCTCGGGGTTTGGCAGAGGCTCGGGGAGGCGATTGCGCAGGAACGCGCCCGTCTCATAGGCTGGCTCGCCGACGAGCCCTTTCGGATCGATCGCCAGCCACCCACGCGCTCCGGCGGCCAAGATATTGTAGTGGTGGAGATCGCCATGGAGGACGACTGGTGCGGCCGCGGTCGCGTTGAGTACGGTGAAAAGGCGCTCCGCCTCCTCAAGCAGCGCGGGAGGGAAGGGGCCAGTCCCCCCATCGTAGCGTCGCCTCAACCGGACGAAGCCCTCGCCCCAGTCTGCGACCGTCGGAAAGGGGTGGTCCGGCGGGGTCGGCCGCCATAACGCGCGCATGACGCCGGCAGCGATGGACGTGGCCGCTTCGTCGTCCTCCATCGTAAGGAGTAGTGTACCGGGCTCCACGCGTTCCAGTAGCAGCACCTCGCGGTCGTGATCGACGGCGAGCAGGCGCGCTGCCCCCTGACCGTCGTAGACGCGAAGCGCCGTTGCCTCCGTGTGAAACTCGCCGGACGGTGCGCACGCCTTCACCACAACGGGCAGACCGCCAGCGCCGATCGCGGGGGCGGCATAATGGTAGGACAGGTGAGGGAACGGGGGACCAAGCGTGAGCCCCCAGTGCTGCGCGCAGGCATCCAGGATCGCGGGCAAGCGATCGAGCCAGGCGCGGCCATCGTAGAGACGGATCTCTGTTTGGATACGGACGAATTCCTCGGGCATGGTGAACATAGCGTATCTCCTCTTCTTCAGATCGCGTATCGGTTCTAATCGCGTGTCGATGGGGTGAAGAGGGATGCGGGGGGGCGCGAGGAGCGCCGATCGAGGATAGGCGTACCCAACGAGCATAGAACCGGCTATGCTGGTTCCAGCTCGGGCCAACCGAGAAGGCCGCATGCGCGACCGCGTGGGCGCTGAGGGCACGCCGGTGGAGGCGGTGCAGTCAGCGTCAATAGTGCGGGTGCATCACGGTTGTCAGGCCCTCCCTACTGTGGTGTACGGCAAGATAACACCGGGTCGAAGACGACCAGGCCCACCCTGTCTTCAGCATGGCAGGGCGGTTCATGGATTGTCAAGGTAGGTCGGGGGAGCGCCTCATGGTCGTGCCGCTGCCGAGGCGGCTATGGGGGCGCGCCCGCGGTAGCGAGGCCGACGGCTGCGGGACGCCGCTCCGGCTTGGGCTTGACGGCGCGCGGCACCCCTGCTGCGCCGGCTCCACCGAGAGGGCGGACGGTAGGGGGGCGCGGCAGGCCGTCGCCCGCCCTCTCGGCTCCGCAGTCTAGCAGGGAACCCCGCCTTGACCGTCAAGCCGCGGCGCCTCCGCTTGCCGCCCGCGATCCCCCGGGGGCTGCGCGCCCCCGGACCCCGCGACCTCCTGGGCGCCGGTAGGACTGTCCCGCCTGGGAAGCTGGACCATCCGTGTCGACGCGAGGCACGGCTTCATCGAGCGGTAGTGCCCTGCCCTATGCGCCTTGTGGACGGCGGGATCGTAGAGCATCGGATCGGGTGGGTGGCACCCTGCGGACGTGACGGCGAGCAGATCGGCATCCGCCTTGAGGAAGGCGTAGATCATGCGCGTGAGTTGGCCCGCGATACGCCCGATAACCTTCATCTTGCCCGTGTAAGTGCGCGTTCGCTCGTCGTACGGGCACTTCCGCTCCACCAACCGTCGATACAGTGGGGCGAACTCGCCGCCCTCGCGCACGCAACGTATAGCCGCCAAATACATGATCTCTTTCATCGTGCGCTCGCCAGCGCGGGTCATCCCTGCGCTGTCACGCGTCACCCCGGTCTGTGTGAGCGTCGGCGCCCAGCCAAAGTACGACTTCAAGGAGGCGGCGTTCGGGAAGTTGTCGATATGGCCGACAGCCGCGATGATCGCGGCGGCTGATGTCTCCCCGATGCCCGGGAGCGACAGGAGGATGCGCCCTTCGCGCGCGTGGGCGATGATCTGCGCGATCTCCGCGTCGATCCGGTCGATATGTTCCCGGCTGAGGCGCAGCTCCGCGATGAGCTGTGCCTGCTCGAACGCGAGGGCGCGCTGGCGTCCACCATCCTTATACTACGGACATGTCCCTCCAGTCTACTTCGTGTATGTATCGCAGGAATCGAGGATCGGCCGATGTACGCATGACCTCAACCTTTGTGGCACAAGCGGCTCAACCTTTGTGGCAAAAGGAGTGGTCGCCACGCTCAGGCAGGCTCAACCTTTATGACAACGTACACCGGTGACAACTCACCGGTGACGACCCACGACCCGATGCGCGCATACGTTGCTGAGAAGGTTAAGGTTTCTGTCACAACGCTTGCGCCGTTGTCAGGGTGTCGCGCTTCTCCCCCGCGTTGCGCGTGTAGAATGAGACTGCATGTGTGCGACACAGGCGCAGGGGTTTGAGGAGATGTCCAGGCTAAGGCAAGGAGGGGGCGTGATGCTGGCGACACGCCTGGGCCTGCCCCGTGTGCGGGGTGAGAGCGGCTTTGTCGTTGCCCTCCTCATCGACGCGCTCGGGACTGGTCTCTATCTC
>JAABUL010001476.1_pt1 | contig 44764 bp, 53 predicted proteins | sample 5559151 | NCBI WGS metagenome assembly JAABUL01 (sample SAMN10711876, study PRJNA513368) | rock metagenome | isolation source: Antarctica rocks | place: Antarctica: Victoria Land, Pudding Butte sud
TGAGGTTACCGATGTGAAGTCCATCATTGGTAAAGGTGTTGAAGGTATATGTAACGGTGGCGTAATACGCATTGGGAACGCGCGGTGGCTCGAAGTGGAAACCGAACCTATCGTGCAATCTCTCCTCTCGAAAGATCTCACAGTCCTTTGCGTCAGTATAAACACAAAGTTGGTAGCCGCTTTCGGTTTGACAGCTACACTCCGCCACGACGCCAAAGAGGTGGTGGCTAGACTGACCGAGCGTGGAATATGCGTCGCCATCCTAAGCGGTGACGAGTCTGGCGCTGTGCAGAAGGTCGCCAAGGAACTTTGCATCCCCCCACAAAATGTCAGATCAAGATGCACACCTCTTGAAAAGCAGCAATACGTGATGAAAGCAATGCATACCGGAAGTACAGTCCTCTTCTGCGGAGATGGCATCAATGACGCGGCGGCCCTTGCTCAAGCGGATATCGGCTTGCGTATCAGTGATGGGTCCCTTGCTATGTGCAGTGCAGGTGACGCCGTCCTCACTCGCCCATCTCTCTCGGGAATATTGATACTCATGGACTTGTCGAGGGACGCTTGGCGCCTGGTCATATTCAATTTTGTGTGGGCTGCATGGTACAATGCTTTTGCGATCTTGTTTGCTGCAGGGGCTTTTGTCAGAGTACGATTGCCTCCGGAGTACGCGGGTCTCGGGGAGGCTGTTAGTGTTCTGCCGGTTATTCTCGTTCCGATGCTGCTGCGGTGGAGAAAATATCAGTGATTTGTATCCTCGGCTCGAGCAATTTCACGTTGTTATCAAATTAGCGTACCACACCAGTCAAAAGTGATTTTATCAAATAAGCCCGCTTTTAATGTAGCTCTTCGGGGGTAATGTATCCATTCCTCGTGTGCTCCAACATCAACCTATTCTTTCAGAAACCCATCCCTTATCAGAAAGTCTTTCATTCATGAATCATTATCTTTTGAAACAGTGGTTGGGTGCTTATGTGTTTAATTATGCAGGAAAGTGAACATTGCACCGGACAATCATCATCCAAGCACAATCTCGCATTCCATCTTCGAGCGCCGTCCACCCTCATGAAAGTTCAGATGCCGAGCCAAAAATTTGAGGTAACAGCTCACCAACCCACAGCTAATGGCCTTGGGAACGTCCTCAATTGATTCATTCGCAACGCCAATTCGAGTGCTGAGTCGTCGTATGCCGACAACGGCGGCTCAGGTGCCCAATATACCGGATCGTGCTCGGCTACCCAACGCTCCCCTCGCCCAGCTAGGACGACCTCCAATTCTTCCTGCGCTCATTCTTCTTTGAGCTTCACATTTTCTAGATTGCAAAATCGACATTTCTTTCTTGGCGCATAGTACACAACAGACTGGGACGGCGTTCGCGGTCGAACCAGGGGTTTTCCCAAGCAAACGTTTCCATTGCAACTTGTGCTTGCACGCAGTTACTTTCACTACCTCTCAATCCCTCGCTGCTTCCCCACTTGGAAGATCATCCAGTACCGCACGCACAATGTTCAGTCCTCATTCACCTAGCCACAGGACGAATACAAGGGCTTCCGCACAACAGCCGCGTGGATGATCGTGTTCACGCCCAAGCTCACCAACGTTCTCTAGCCACTCCTTGTTCTTGATAGAGCCTTCCTGTGCGACTGAGACAATGTAGAGGTTCGTGCCAAAGGGGTATTTCCACTTTACCGCGAAGCCCTTTCCATCATATACCTGACCGATCATGTCTAGTCTGAGGTTCCCAAATTCTCTATTTAACAATTCCAGGTAGCGTGTACCGGCCGAGTCGAGTATCGAAGCAACGGCTTTTCTTCTACCATCGTCGTTATCGGCGGTGTACATCTTTTCCCACTCTGCCCAATAGAGCGCTACTTCCCTTGTCACAAGCCTGTCGAGGAGATCTTGCTCCTGTCTTGTGAAGTGGAGCTGTGGTACCATACGGAACCAAGGCTTCAATTGCAAGGGTTTATCAATGTCCGCTTGAATATTTTCATTAGTCTCGAAATCATTCAAGGTGTTCCACTTGATCAGCGAGGAGCCCGTGAAAAGCTCCTGTCCGACCCATAAAGCGCTCACACAAGCTGGACAGCCTATGAAGCCTTTTCGATCTTTGAGGTTCGTGATCAAAGCCTAAAACCTTTGTTGGGCAGCTTGTGGCTTTCCATAATTACCTAGTATTGCCAAAGGGTTTCGTATTCCTCCTGTACTACTGGCTTTGATTTCTAGTGTGAGTAGGATAGCTTCCATGAGAATCTCTGTCACCGGCCGTATGGTTGTCTTCTCTCTTGTCTCTCGCTCTTCGCTCAAACTCAGAATGATTGACCATATCCCCAATTTGCTTATGAATTCTTGATGAGCTTTTGAAAGAGATCCGAATACTGTATCGTATCCGTATACTGTCGAGTCCATGAATACCGTGGAAGATACCCTGCCTTTGAGCCCCTTGGATGTGGTTTTAAGTTTTTCAAGCTGTTCGATCAGCGGGCAAAGCCAAAGATGCGTAGTGGCCTTCAGCCGCAGGGCATCCAGCCGAGGATCACCATCAGTCGTGTATATTGTCGTATCACTGATGATAGCGTTCCAATAATCTCAAAGTATGGTCATATCTAGTGCAGTTGAGACCATATTTTCGTGTTGCCTCGCTTCTTATCGTTAATCTCACATTGCTGGATCACACCGTCGTCATCGTTGCATAATGTGAGCGTCCCAATTGGTACCTTCAATACGTCTCAGACGCAGGATTCCCGACTTGCAGCCCCCCCCGTCACTCTCAAATCATGTCCTAGCGACTTAGACGCGGAATGCATGGGTACCCAGCAGGTGGATCAAGTATGACAGCTGATCATGCGTATCTTATATATATATCTGTAGTGTGCCTGTCGATGGAGGACGCAGCTAGGATACGAGGTATCACCCCAGGTTTTGAGTAGCGTAGTCGACGCTGCAATGGAGAGTTCAGCACACCCAAGGTTAGAGAGCATGTATTTATGTTCAAGGCATTGAAGTATTGAGGAGTGATTCAGTCATATTGCATGATATTCACTCATCTTTCCACCGCTTCACAATGATGGAGATTTTATACCACCCAAACTTACAGAGCGTGAAGTCATGTTGAAGGTGTTGACGTATAATGAATGATTCAATCATGTTGCAAGACATTCACTCACCTTTCTACCGCCTCACTACAAAGATTCACCGATATTCCATGCGTCGACATCTCAAAATCGTTCAGAACCCCGAGCTATTATTTAGTTGGCAGCTTGGAAGCTCTCGGGGCTGACTGAAGTTCACGTCGCTCAATCGTGACACTACCTCATCCGTCCCAGTGCGCAACTCTCCAAAGAAGCCTTATTCGCCATCAGTCCACATGGAACCCACCCGCGGGTAATAGTAAAGTTCCGCATCTCTTTTGCATCGCATAAATTCCCCGCCGTCATCAGAGTAGCAAACCTCTTCCTCCTTCTCCTCATCCCAGTACCAAGTCATCACATGCGCAAGTCCAGGCCCCCACATGGATTCCACTGTTGGCCTGTCGCCACCTCGCCGCTCTAACGTAAACACGAAATCTGATCCGAAGCGTTTCAGAAATGGTGTGTTGTCATCCTCCTGTGGCTGGTTGTCGCGCGTGAAGATGATCTTTGCGATTGGCGTACGATTGTAATCCCCAGGAAACACCCCTTTAGCTCCGCGGACATTACGCGGCACCCTCTTCGGCACGTGGTGTTTAAAGTCCTCCTGAGATCCTTCGTTGTCGTCGTTGGGCCATTCATGAGCCAGCACGAACCAGGGATGATGATCTCTTCCCCGATCCATGTCCATGACAAGAACGTGTCCAGTCATTGTCCAGATGATACGACCTTTGGTTATGGATTTTTTGACGACCCAACCAAGAGATGCAAAGCGCCTTGATTTCTTATCCTTATTAGGCTGCATCATGTCAGAGGGCAAGATCACTTCCGAAGGGTGCCCGTCGGAATAGCTGATTGCTCCAGAATCGGATGCTGCTGGCGAAAAGGTTGTGAAATCCTCAGTGCGAATTTCAGATTCTGGGAGAGCTCCAATTTCGGGTATAAGGCCCAGATCGATGTCGTTGTACAGCTTACCCAGTGGAAGGACATCAAAGCGGCTTGGAGTGAGAAGCTGCACCAGCCTACTTGGTCCAGATCCAGGATCCTGCCGTAGAGGATCGAATTCGTAGGCTGCATCCCAGAAATCCTTCTCTGTTGGTCTGTCTTGTTGCCATGCCCGCCGCTTTTCTGTGTTTTGTTTCTTCGTAATGTAATACAGAAGTTGTTTGACGGTTGCGCCTTTCATGAATGGGTACTTTTTGCTCGCGTCTTTGAGGGCAATCTCGACGTAATCTCCAGTACCCGCGGCTTTGGATCCAGTGCATGCGGTAACAGCAGAATGGTAGATTCGGTCGTATACTTCTTCGACGGATTGAGGTGTGGCCATGGTCACTGAAATCACATAAGATTGCGGTGGGAAAGCTGTCGTTTGGTTGTTGCAAGCGTGTGAAAGTGATTTGATAGAGACAATATATATATAAGAATCAAATGAAAAGGTTTTCATCGCGCTTGTTCATGAGTCACACCAATCGATCCATGTCTGAGAAAGGAGTGGACTCCGGCTCCACAGCTGACCCACATTGCGCCAATGAAAGCTTACCTCCGCCAATCCCAGGCAAAAAGAACGGTAGGGAAAGTGGCACTGATGGGCTAGTGAGCACCATGAAGAGTTCAATATGTGAGACGAAGAGCCCGACGAAAGGGCCCGGTGGCTGGATGGAAACATGCACCTCAGCAAGTTGGTGACAGAAACCACTACACACTAGCGACTTAGCAGAAAGTACCCACTAAATATTTATGCAATGCGTCGACGTTTCTCCATTAGCATTGACAAAGAGGAGGAGATTCCTCTGCCAAGGTGCGCTAGTAGCACCTCAGCCATGCCAAGCTAGTCTCTAAGCCTCTTCGGGCTAGCGGTACCGTCCACGCAGTGCCGAGCTGCCGTTTTGCCCGGCTTGGCACGTCTGAGGACGGAATTTTCCGTCCCACATCTTCACTGGTATTATCACTATTAGAACTATCTATGAAAATATGTGTAGTGTGCTATCAACTGAACACTGTATGTTTCGACTCTTTCAACGTACAGCCTTTCCAAACGATAAGATGAGCCAGGGCAGTTTTACCTTGATAGCATGTCACCTCCGGTGAATCCATCTTCCTCGGTCTTCTTGTTCCGACTTCTTTCTCGCCATATGATGCTACCCATGAAATTTATCGTCGTTGCGCTACCTCCATTTCAGCCTGGGGTTTGGAGTGCATAATTCGTCAGAAGATTCATGAGCTGTCTGACATCGCCATTGCTCGATGCTCGAAAAGCTTCCTTTCCACCAAATCATGCTGCTCTGCTATCGCGAGGTACATGCAATCTACTGCCTCGTTGAGCTACGAGAGCTGCAGGCTATTTTGGATGGGAGAATCTCTCCGAAGTGTCTCTCCTTTCCTGGTGTTTCATCTTCCCGTGATGCGACCAACCTTCGAGATGCGCCTATATCTGACACCTGAAGTGCGCTTGAGGCGCAACCGTTTGAAACCGAAAGCTGGAAGCATCGATTTTAAACATAGGCCTCTCATCGAGCTTGAACCCCCATGATCTTCCCCAAGTCCTTCGGTCAGGTTGGCTTGTTTCTAATCCAGATCCTATTGTATCATGGCGAAATTAATGTTTGGTGTCCCGTTTCGGTAGAGCCTTAAGTCAGGAACGAAGTGATTGTATCGCATCACAAGGACATGAATGCGGGGCGCTTGAAAGGAAGCCTGCTTGCGCATGCGTTTGAGTGGAGGCTACAGCATATATGATAAATGCGCCTTTTCTTGACCATGTCCCCTCTTCCCTAGCCCACTCTTTCATCTAGAAACTGCCGTTCATCCATATTGGAGGCGAGAGAATCACTCTCCTCGTGCTGTGTTGTGCTTTGCAACCGCTGGTCAAGGCCCATCTCTTTAGCTTGTCAATATGTCCCCTTCACTTAAGCCGTCACTCATCCCCATCATCCTCTCGGCATTCTTGTCTCTCGTCAGCGCTCAAACCACAGATCCCGTCACTGGGGTGGTCACCATTCCAAAACCGAACAATGCAGCCGGCTGGTGCTACTACTGTTCCGACAACAACGCACCCGCTCTCTGCAACCAGGATTGCAACGTAGCAATCCAGCGTCTTTGCGCCGAGAACTTGAATGAGGCACTCGCCACCACAGAAAAAAGCTGCCAACTCTCCTACCTGCCTCCCCCATACCCCTGGAGTAGGAACGGAGCTCACAGCCTTCAGCCGACGGGAGATCAATGCATAAGCCTTTTTAGTGGTATTTTGAATAACTGTGGCAGAGACGCTGGTACCCCAGCATTAGCAACCAACAAGGGCTTGCCAGGAGTCAATCTCACGTACTGTACAACAAGCGGCGGCGGAGGTACCTATGGCTGGATGGACGACGGGACTCCTATCAACGGCCAACCCCGTATGATCATCACGACCCCAAACACAGATCAATGCGGTCAATCACAAGCATCATGGCAACAAGCAACCTCCGTCATTCAATGGAACGACAGTAAGCCGCACCCACCCAATCCCCCCACTCTGTCATCCACTAACAGATCCCCCACAGGCTGGATCGGCCCCAACGACCAAGTAGTCCTAGACACCAACCCCCCCTCCCTAACCGCCAACGCCATGCTCGCCGGAATGTCCACCTTCCCCAGCCCAAATCCCAATTGCGAAACCGAAGTCTGCGACATCTACGACAACCCCTACTACGTGAAATCGGTCTCCAACCCCTGGCAAGACGGCCAAAAACGCATGCTGCGCCACCGCGTCGTCTTCGAAGGCTGGAGCATCGAAGCAGGCGCCGTCCGCTTCTTCAACGCCCTCCACGACCGCTGTCAATTCTGGCCGTACAATTGGCAAGTATACAAGAACGGCACGCAGACCGTTGCCGATTTCGGACTGAGTTCATGGTCGAAGTCAAAGGTCGCACCAGGCATTTTCGACGTGGGCAGTGAAACTGATCTGTGCTGGTGTATCCCGTATGCTATTTTTGATGCGAGTGTGGGGCTGTTGACGTCTGTGACGGGGTTTTGTCGGGCGAAGACGACGTTTCCGGGTACGGCAGAGTTTGCGCCGGCGAGGAAGAGGGGGTTGGAGTTTCATGAGGGGCCGGGGATGTTGAGGGAGGTTACGGGGAGTGTGGAGGAGGTGAGGCAGAAGAGGAAGGTTAGGGAGGAGAAGAGGGCGGTTGAGAAGAGGAAGAGGGAGTTGGAGGATGTGGGGATGGAGCAGATTGCGGATATTATTTCTTAAGTGTGGTGTTTGGATTGAGTGTCTCGTTCTAGGGGGTTTTGTGTGCATTTGGTATATCGCGGCGGTCTTCTAGGTTTGTGAGGTGTAGTGTGAATGGAGCGAAGCTTCTCATATGCAACATTCTCAGATATATCAATATTGACGTTTCTGGATAGTCTTCTCCCGCGATAACAACGAACGTTCCTCCGGTACCCTCAGCACAATCTATAATTCCACTTGCAAAGGCATGATTCATCTTCAAGCAAGCGTGATTTATCTGGTGAGGAAACACAGCCAATCCACGTAGCTGTCTGTTCCTCTCTAACAGCCACAATTCCCCACACGAAGGGCTATCTCGAGTCATCGCTGACTCCTAGACAAGCATGTTCGAATTGCCACACCTGCAGAACGTCCAATCGATTATGACTGCTGAGACGAATCCGACGATACGAGCTTAACATTCGATCTATCGAATCCTGAACATGCGGTTCTCGGTCGTCCCAGCTCATCGCCTTTGTATAACGCTGATTATAACATCTTATAAGAGGCTCTTCATAACCACCTGCAGACAAGTTACATAATGGTCATCATCACCGGTCATAAAGAACATAGTCGTATAGAAAATCTCAATGTAGTGCGAGAATCAAGATCGCACTTGCGAATACATTCAGTACATATATCCAATCATCGCTCCACAATACCATCGACATCATTCACCACAGCAGCATTCAGAGCCCAATCCGCTCCATCCGTACACTCCACGCTCCTTCCAGCCTCACATCTCCCATCCACCCCTCCCTCTCCACATCATTCTCAAACATACCATAACTCACATCGCCCCAAACCCCATCTCTACCCCCCCTCCCCACCACCATCAAAACACTCCCCTCCTCCCCTCCAGCCCCAAAACCCCCACACTCAACCCCCCAACCCTCACCCTCGCCCCCAACCCCTCTCCCTCCCCAAAACACCTCCCCATAACCCCCTCCACCCCCTCCCCCACAGCCCCCAAACTAACCCTCACAACATCCCCATAAACAGCCGTATACAACCCAACCCGACACGTCCCACCCTCCCTTACAAACGGCAGTATAAAATCAGCATCGGAGGTCGTGTTTTGGCTCCACGTATAGGCGAAATTGGGGTGGGGTTTTGACGCGAGGATGAGGAGCAGGGCGGAGTGGCAGTCGTGGAGGGTTGTGGGGTAGAGTGTGAATCCTGAAGGGTGGAGTTGGGAGAGGCAGGTTGAGTAGGTGGGGGGTGTGGAGGAGATGTTTTGGGGGAGGGTGGGGAGGAGGAGGGGGGTGAGGGGGCTTGCTGTTGCTGTGGTGAGCGCGAGGAGGAAGAGGAGATGGAGTATTTTGGGTGTGAGCATTGTGGTTTTGAGGGGTGCGGTGGAGGATTCTGGTTGTGGATTGGTAGGAGATGATTTATAGAACTTTGACGGAGACGACTCCGTGCGCGTAGAAGATCTTGCGCTTGGGTTGGTGAGATCATGGGCCTTGAGCCGATGCGGGTGTGGGTTTGATTGTTGCGCTTTTGGGAGGTCGTGCGGAACGATCGTTTGGGCTCTTTCGATCGGGGTGGCTGTATTTGATTGGGCGCTTTTGGGAGGAATGGAGATAAATTGGTTGCTTTTTCATGATGTATGCTTTGCGCGTTCAACGCACGATTTGAAGCCAGCGTTGGGTCCGATCTTCGAGATTCAGTGCACCCGGTTTGCGAAATGAGATGTTTTTGGTGCTCGATCGTTGAGGGTGCTTTGGGAGTGTGTTTGGGTACCTCGTCATGAATGGGCGGTGGGAAGTAGAGGGGATCGGGGAATATGTGGTCATCAATACAGAAAGAGTAAGAGATATTCCACTTGTGTATGCAGAGCCATCGACACGCCGGATTTTGTGATTGAGCTATTGACGAGAGTGATTGCGGAGGATGATTTGGGAAAGGTGTTTGTGTTGGCCAATGCGACTGTTGTCTTTTCATTCATAAATGCTAGGTCTTGACGTTGAACTGAAATGATGAAAGTGAAATGAAGGGACAATGTGCTCAGCAATGAGCGGATGCGTCAAACGTCCATCAACTTTTGCAGAAGGATTACCAGGTCAATACCAGAACGCGGACACAGAGCTAAGATCCCAATTTGTTCCGCAATTGGGGGCAATGGTATTGCCAGACGATTCATATAATAGTGTACATCGAAGACATCGGAGAAATGAAAAACGCTCTTGGCGTCAGTGTACAAGGCGTTCCTCACCTTACATAATGGCCATATCGATCGTCGACGAGCAGCCTCGCAGTCTACCCAGTAGCCAGCTTCTGCAAGTTTGACAGCGCTCCGTTGAAGATGTCTGAATCTCCACCATACGCATAGGTGTCAGCGTTTTGCCAGATCGTCTGATATGGCCATCCACCCGGGATGGTGCCCACGGTACTACCGTAGCGGGCTACATTCAGTGGGCAGGTGGTGTGGAATGCCGTACTATCACCCTTTAAGGAAATCGAAGTCAGCACTGTTTCTGCATAGCTTGGCTCAATGATGAGTAGGGCAGTTGAGAGTACGCACAGTGCAAGTACTCCACCAATCATTGGTACTGTAGATGATTGGATATCTTCCCGTTTTCCCATGATAGGTGTCGACGAAACTCTGGATCCAAGCCTGGACGTTCGCGTTAGTACACAGTGAGCGTGATCCACGAAATTTAGTATCATAGTAGAGAGTAATGGGGACAAATTTCACGCTTCACAACGCGCAAAAGACATGGGGCTGATCCGGTTACTCACCACCATAGCACTTGTGCTCAGCCCATAACATGTGGCCCCGTTAGGATTGTATTCAATATCCAGCATACCGGGCAAGGTTCTCCCATCGTTCGACCACCCGCCACCATGAGCAAGAAAGAAAGTTGCTTGAGCGGCGCCGCTGCTGGAGTCCGGGTGGGCAAAGTGATAGCCGCCACGGATGAGGCCGGCGGAGGTGGCGCCAGCGTAGTGGCTAGAGAAGGAGGAGTCGATATAGCTCGTGCCCTCGGTTGCCTACATACGCGATTGGATCAGCTGAATCATCAGATCTATGGCAGAACTCGTACCTTGATGATGACGAAGCGCGCACCGCTGCTGTAAGCACCCGCGAAGTTGACGTTGGGTTGGTAGTGTGAGATATCGAAACCCTGGACAGTGGATCGCTTTTCGATGTTTGCAGGAGCGGCATTGGCTAGGCCCAGTGTGGCGAGAAGGGACACAGTAGAGAGCTTCATGTTGAGATGGGTACCAAGTGTAGACTTTGTTTGCAGTGAGAAAGGAAGTGTGTAGGGTAAGTCAGGTCAGCGAAAGGCAAATCACAACGGCTTTATATCTTTTCCATCCCAGCTCCCGTTTACTACGTAATTCTGCGTGAATAATGCCAAGCTGAACGCCGTCCTTCTCGCACGCACCATCGCAATCTCGGCTGGGGCCATGGTCAAGGGATGGGTGCCATATGGTCGCCAGACTCCACCGGATTGGCTATCCTATGCTCTTGCAAGAAGTCACACCTGCCAAAAGCTAAACCTTTGGAAGCTAGACTGCACATCATCTAACCCAACATATATTAGTTTGCCCAGACGTTAAACATTGGTTACATTGCCATGTGTGCTCCTCGCCAGGAGATGGGATAAGTGTGACCCGTATCTCGATCATGCTTAGGCTAAAACGTACCTTAGTATAAGCATGATCAAGGCATAGGGAAGGTGATTGGCCTAATGAGACACGATGGCTCATTTGACATCCGAGCAACCTGCAGCCAGCGTTCTAGTGCTTGTTTCAGCACGCGAGGTTGCTATGGGGGCCGGCCCTTGCCGCACGTTGGCGAGCCCCGGACTCACAACGGCGGCGATCCCTCAATTACTCTTCAAGAGGGCCAATCAGTACTCGCAGCGGCCTGTCAGATATGTATGACATGAGGGCCATTTCAAGCTATGATGACTTGATGAACAAAGAGTGATGCTCTGCGAAAGCAGCCCCCAAGAGTGCCAAGTTCGAGAACACGGAACTCTCCTCAAGCTAGTTTAGCTAAGGATTAGTAAGGGGGAGAATGTCGATCAGGGGATCCAAGTGCTTTTAGTACTAGCTTCCCCCTGAAAGATACTTCTCTTTCTCGCCGATTTAGACTCCGAGCATCGTATATAACCTATCTGTTGACATAGCTCGCTGGCGTGCTCACCATGTCACTATATCGTCCAGATGTAGAGGGTTCCTACCACTAATAAGCAGTAGATGGCCTCCCAGACCACGCCGTGTACCCTGTGCATGGACCCATGGCAGCAGACTAGCTGCTGAGCGGCCTTTCAATGACACATTGACCCCCGAGCATTGTTCGTCGTGATTCCCGTTCACGAGACGACACAGATTAAACAAGCAATGAAGCCCAGAAGTCCATGGGCCTGATCTCATAGTTCCACGGAGGTGCCGCTTGACCCCCTCTTGCTTCAGGCGGATAATAAGTCTTGGTGCGGTCGAAGACTGCTAGAATGAGATCTCGGGCCTGCAGCGTAAATATGGATTGGCTTTCAATAAATCGTCCAAAACTCCTGGTCTCGTATCTGGGACGATCGAGGTGGGGTTGCCGCTGCTTGGAGTGATGGTCAGAGCAACAGATGAGGGTTCGCAGCCCCATAAGCACAGAGGACCCTTTCTCACCCAGCTCTTGTCGTAGTCTTTTGACTGCGGTCTGCTGAAACATTGTCGCTCAGTTTTATCAAGATACTCCAAAACGCCCCCAAACTTGCCATTTGAGACAATTCCCTATGCAAGGACTCTGATATCGTTCGAACCAGGTCAGAGATGCCGTGGCGTTGGAGACCTTGGGTCACTTTGAGGCCCTCCAATCGATAGAGTAGGGTGTGGAAAATTGGTTTAGCAGACGCATGAGTGCGTGTGTACGAGTCCCAGGCGCTGGAAGATGTAGCAGGTGTGCTGATCGAATCCATTTCGTCATCCCACATCTATTCCGAACGCCTATATATCATTCACAGGAATTTGAAAATGAGTGCATATTAGCCAAACCCTTGTCCCCGTAGAATTCAGCTTGAAGTGTTCGATCATGACATCCAGACAGAAGTCTAGTCTATATTCTTGCGCCAGGAGGTGTGTCATTTCTGATTCTTTGTATTGATCGCTTGCCAGGAGACTTCGGTAGGCTTGACAAGGATGGATGTGGGTAGTGTAGAATTCCTTATGCCTAGCATTGGATGTGGCAATCGATGCTGGAAGCGGGGGCCTGCTTCGTTAGGTGATATAGGCGGCTAGAAAACACAGGAGGAGCTTGAGATAGATCCGATCATGAACAGTGACAAAAGCTCAAGTTGACGGAGATGGTTATCGTTGGTCATGAATGGTCCACAGTACGATCCTCACCCAATTAGTATAACACGGACTCGCAACTATCACAATCAGCTGCCATCCGTATGAAGCGCTCAAGAAAAATTGCACACTGGCAAATCGGCCCGAGAATGAGACAATTGTGCAAACGTGAAGAAGAGAAGCAGTGGCATACAGTATGATTGGTTTCTCCGGGGCGCTTCCGGCGCGTAGACCGTGCCAAGCCTGGCCGGGAACCCTCCAAGCAACTCCCTGCTCCCAGTCACCCTGCGCCTGCCAGCATTCCATCCTTTGGAACCATCGCTCTGTGAGTGAAACACTGCCGAAGTTTGCGCAACGATTCATATGCTGGTTGCGCTCGCGTCACTCTGCAACGATGTTCAGCTGGCTTCGCGATGAGTACGATACCTCCTACCACCAGCAACATCCTCACTACGTCGTGAGGACATCTCGAAGCGAGCCTTCAATCTGGACTGCGTCCATACCTATCTGATATAGATCCCACAGGTTGTCTGATGCTCTGCTGCCCTGCAGCAACCACCTCTAAGTTGCCCGACTCAAACTTTCTCTTCGGAGCGAGCAACGATCTCGGCAACACCCGGTCCTTCCTCTTGATGTAGTGGAAGATATCCACTTCTGGTGGGAGAGCACGGGATATGTGGGTCAGACCAGCGTCCTGCGCGAGTAGTGCGTTGGGTGATCGGGCTTGGGACGTCGCAGAAATTGCGCATGCGTGAAATGGCTAGAGGGCTGAAGTTGGACCATGGAGGACTGAACAGAGGGGAACGCTGCATGGGTGTCGGGCTGATTGAACACGGCAAAATAGGATGCACCATGACACAACGTTCAGGTCTGGTTCTGCGCCCAACGCTCCTCTGCCGAGGTCATGGTCTATCCCACATCCGGCCTGCATCCTCAGTTCAGGACCTCGAGCTGCTCGAAGTGAGCCATACCTTCACATCACGCGCATCATGTCGGGCAAGGCTTGTCGGGACATACTTCTAGGCCAACTAAGGCAACCCCTGGCCAGGCGGTGATCATGCTAGCCCTTTGAGAAAGCCAACTATAGGGGAACGGAGAGACCACTTCCAGAGAAAACGGTCACGAGCGAAACTCTCGCCCCATTCACAGGCTGCATCAAGCAAATAGCCACAATTTGACCAGGTCTATTCAGGTAAAGTCCAATTGCTTTTATTTCCAATCGTAGAGGGCTAAAGCTGAGTATGCAGCCGATTGTGCTGGATTTCGCCAATCCCATCCCACCACCTTCAAATTTCATCATGTTTCCTCCCATACTCTCGAACTTGATGAAGATACTCCATCTATCTAGACTTCTCAACTATTTGATCAAAAGAAACTTCTACTCTGGACATCCCACATGCATTCTCCCTTTGTCCGTATTGTGCACAACCTTCCACGAACCCTCCATTGCTGCTCTGAACCATCACCTCGATGAACTACTTTTCGTTTTCCCTTTCGTGATAATGATCTCTTGCGATAAATTAGCCTTGCTCGGCATGGCAGGAAAAAATCCGAGTATGAAGTATACCTCTGGCATTGGGTTCGGCGCTTTCGTATGCTTTGCATTTGGAGCAGAACTTGTGATTACCACTCCCATCACACCAGGTGGGGGTTGTGCACTGTGTGATTCCGAATTGGGGTATGCCATCCTGTACTGCGTCGGGGCTGCATAGATGGCATCTCCATACAGCCTTCGTGTATTTGACGGCAGTGGCCATGACGGAAGTGGTATCAAGGTTTCGTTGCCTTGTCTAGTCGAAGTTGGATAGGAAGGGGGGGGGTCTGGTAGTGACTTAGGCGGTTCCCGTGTGCTTGGAATCCCGGAGCTGTTTGTTGATGTGTAAGATGAAAGACTGGTCGGAGGGCCTTGAGGTTTATATATCCCTCTCCAGCCAGCAACTCCGACATCCTATTCCTGACCATGGCAGTGCGTTTCCAACGGACGTACGAGACTTGAGGACGTCAGCCCATCGTCTCCACTTGGGTTCCTATATTGTTCCCCAGCGAGCATTTTGGGAAGTGCAATCCCCAAAGAACGTACAAAATTTGAGCATATTAGCCAATCGTCTCCCTTTGGGTTTTTGCCGTCGCCCAGGGTAAGTATGACCGAACTGTACGTTCTCATATTGTGACAAGCATCCACTGTCATCATTGTGCGACTCGTCCGAAAGGAAGCCTGGACAGCGACCCAGACAGCTGGGTAGCCCTTCGACAATCTTGATACCACCAATCTGGATTCATGACCCAATTATTACCTCAGTATGTCCGTGCCCGGTCGATTTGCGGATTCTAGAAATTCTGTGATTGGGTCCCGGCTAAGATTTTACTAGGCATTCATTGATATCAAACGGTGGTACCCTACCACAAGGCGAATGCAGGAGCATCACGTCGGTATAACGAGAACAACGAATGTTTCCACTTTGGCTTCCGCATCAAGATGACTCCATTGCAACCAAGGGAAGCGAACATCCAAAATATCTTCTTTCAAGGAATGACCCGGCTGTGTAGTCTGACCACCGCCCAGGACACATCTGGCCTCGGCAGACACCCAATAACCATATTCATTTGTGGCAAGATCTCCGATGGCTGCCTGATCACGGTCAAAGCGGTAGATTTGTATCACTTGGAGACCTTGGGTGCGTATTAGTTCTATCTCGAGTCACCCTACTTTAAGTGTACTATTGACCCGACATGACAATTGGCTACCGGTCACCAATATCTTCCGTCGGCCTCTGCTTGTGGAGCATTCGATAGTCGCAACAAGCTCTTACGATAACCCGTGGTTGTAAACTGCAAGGTGCCTCACACAGCCCTACGAAAATGTTGTTCTTTGTTTCTGCTTCTGCTGGAACTGGTGACGCGAAGTGATGAGTAGGCCAGATCACACTCGACCCACTCAGCTCTTCGCTTCAGAGGACAAGCCGAGTACAACAAAGACCGGTGCTCGCTCTGCCAATAGTACCCCTTTGGGAACTTGGTGAAGCTTTGGTGATCGATGCTGTCAGTACCGGTCGTTGCTCAACCGACTCATCGCACACTTCAAGTACCCTATATCCTGGCAAGGCACTCGTTTCAGGGGGTTCTTCTAAGGCCTAGCCGAGACGAGTGCGAAAGTCGCCAGGACATGGATTAATGTCAGGCTGATTCAGGACATGCTACGACCATGAAATGAGGATGACAGCGTAGTTGCTGCCATCAGTTCATAATGGGGCTTAAGTCTCTCACATACAGCAAAATGAGATGAATGACCAGGTGAGGTGTCTAATTCTCGCTTGTCGCTTGTCCTCTGCAACTCGAGTCTCGTTACTCGCGAGAGGGGAGTGTTACCCGATACTGACTTTACTGGCGCTACAACAGTAGATACAGCAACAATCGACGCACTCTTCTATCCGTACAAGCGAAGGGAAATGTTGCCTCTGCACCTGGCACTGTCAGATTTCCACCATCATCTACTTATGAGCTATACCTCACGCCTGCCTGTGGAATTCAGAATCAATGCATCCATTATCGACCTGCATTGTTTTCTTACAACTGCTCATCTTAGCGACATGCGCTCCATCAACTAGCAGCGTAACAGCCAGAAGCCTCCTCTCCCTTCCGCAGAGCCTGAATCTAGCTGACCTCAACTCTACCGTACACCCGTAAGTACCAAGGCCCACACCTTTCACACCCAATCCACTGACACCTCCAACAACAGAAACATCACACTACCCCTCACTACCCCCTCAGAAGCCCCCGTCTCCTTCCGCATCGCAAACACACCCTACACCATCTACTTTATATCCACAATACCCATCCTCGATCACATAACCCTACGCAACGTAATCTTCAACGCCATAACCGAAGTCTCAAACATCATCGACGTAGCGGGCGATGGCGTGCTGCCCCCAAACGCCCAGCCATACCGCGTGGCCAGGAGTGGCATCCATATCAGGATCAACGGTTATGCTCATTGGCAGTTGAAGTGGAGTTTTGTGGAATTGGTGCTGGTTGCGCTTAGGCAGTATATGGTGCTGGGGAGAAGGTGGATGGATGTGACGTTTGTGGTTAATGAGGATGGGGCGGGGGAAAGGGCTTGGGGTTCGTTGGTGTGGGTGGGACGGCATGGGGGTGGGGGGTAGGATGGGGGGAGGTGGATTTGATACCCGGTTCCAAGGCCGTTACGCTGGCAACTCAGTCATTAATGTTAAGACGATGTCAGGTTTTGTGCTAGATACTCAACGATCAGGACACGGAGAAAGCCCACGTCACTCTGTCGCTCGGGCAAACAATGGCAGTCATAGTCTCAGGTACGGTTTATACGTCGGAAGCTATCCCCTACCCCATCTTCGGTGTTCCCGAGAGGCGGATATCCCATAACGAGTTCGCTGCACGCCACAACCAAGGACGCACGCTGACATACTGCATGCGCGACTGTCTATCTTGTGGATACTGAGCACATGGACATGAGGGGATATTTTTGCATAGTAGGCTTTCAGACCGTGAACTGAAGGGCATTGTGTCCTCCATCAACATCAACTACACATGCCCAAATAGCAAGACAAGCTCCATCAGCGACGGAATCGATGTTCAGATACTAGGGACATCGGTCTGAGTCTGTGGTGATGCGGAAGGTGTAGCAAACCTCGCTTGTGGGAGGTTAACGATCTTGAACAGTGACTGAGTACCTATTTAGGGGAGGCGGATGGTTGCTGCTGGACTTCCTGTTGTGGATCTGAATATGGCAAGATGTAGCGGCAGTATGTTGATGTTCTCGTGAGGGCGGAATTTTGAGGAGTGGGATGTTGAGAGCACATCCGCGAGCCTGAGAAGTTGAGACCCGTTCGTGAGGTACTAGCTCGATGCTTAGAAGTTCGCGATGTCATCGATGAATTTAGGTTTATGGGCTCTCCAACAACAAATCTGTCAATCAAACAATCTGGCTTCTGCTTCCCTTGTTAATGATACTAGTCTTCCAAAACTCCCTCTATGAGCCTTCCCCTTTACTATGCGGAACATAAACCATCTTCGCCATCCCAAACATCCCCTCAACCCCAAAAGCCCTCAAATCCAACTCCATCAACTCCCTTACCCGCCGAAACCCCATCTTCTCATAAATCGGCATCCCCATCACCCCAGCCTCCAGATACGCCGGAAATCCCATTCTCTCCGCCCGATCAATACCCCATTGAACCAACAAACGCGCAGCACCCTTGCCCCTCTGACTCAATCTCGTAACCATATGCATGAGAACCCAACACGGCCGCCCCCTGGGCATCCAACACTCACGTTCCGCATCCCTCGAGCCGAGAATAAAGTTGTTCAATGGAATATTGAACCCACGTGCCCATGGCTCAGAGAGCGCGGCGGGTGGATACTGCTCCCAATGGCCTTCTCGTGCGTATGAGTAGCCATTTGGGTAGAAGTGCCAGCGCGCGATGCTCACTATGGAGTGGGAGTCGTTGACTACTTTTAGGTAATGGACACTTGGGTCTTTTTGGAGCCGCTCAGATTGTTTTGCCATGTGGACTCGAAGCCGGGTCTGTGCTTCTGCTGAGGTACGCACGGGCCAGCATATGGGTATTGGAGGGCCGACTAGGTCATCGCCTGGTTCGTAGATGTTGGTGTCGTTCTCCATGGCTGTAAGCTCGTCCATGGTGAGAGGTACGATTTGAAGAGTCATCCTGTGATTTGATGGTTGAGCTTGGAGCAGAACGTTGGGGACCAGGATCGCGCCTATCGTAGAATTTGTGCCGGTACGACGAGATAAAACGTTGATCCCGTAGAAACTGTAAGCAATGCGCGCAACAGAACAGATGGAGTTGAGATGGCAATGATCGGTTTGTCCAGTGAATACACTCGGAGTTTAGCAAAGAGCTATAGCCCGTTTCAATACTATATCGTCTTCGTGAATTTTAAAATAAATACATTATCATTAAGCAAACATCGGCTATGTAGTTAGATACATTACTAATAATACTACTATATAGATTTTTTTGAAGCTAAATCCTAAGTAACTAGTCTAATACTCTTATATATATTAAGTATTATGCCTTCTATAATAGCTCTAATACTAAGAATCCCATATATACAGGTAATAGATTCCTATAATAAGTAAGCCTAATTATATATATATAGAATCGTTTAAGGTAATATAGTAGAAATTATAATAGTAAGAATTATTAGATATATAATATTTCAAGTTTACAGGAAATAAGAAAATAAGAGTAGATTTTAGGAGGCTAATTATACTACTACTACTTGATTTCCTCTAATAGTCTACCTTACACCAATTTAGCTTGATCCGGCTTTGCTTATTAGTTAAGAAGCCTAGGTCACAGTGTTCTGTGTTGCCGACGATAAGTTCAGAAGCCAGATCCTCGCATTCGCCTTTAGACAATCTTTGCGCTTTGTTCTCGGTCGTTTGTATGGTATATTGAGATATATTGCATTTCGGAAAGTCTGTGCTTTTTGTCTAGATCATCGTTCCTCGTGCCAAAATGCCGCACCACAGCCTTGGCCTTTCCGCTGAAACTTCCATTCCTCGGCGTAGTAGACTTGTAGCCGTCTTAAAACTTGATATTAAGCCTCGAGGATCCCCGATGTCGCCCGGCATGCGTGGCGCGATGTGCTCTCCTCGAAGGAAAAAGGTGCTAGCCGGTGCCTAATTATGCTTCTGCACCGGGTCTGATGGGGAAGGTGCCGTAGGTCCGAGGAGTAATGTGGTGAAAGAATCTAGGCATGGTAGGATGGTGAGTGATGATAAAAGGTGCAATCCATTGGTATGAATGCGATGGAAAGCAACAGAGCAGAAGAAGTGTGGGTGTACTACACGGACGCACAAGGCAATGAAGGTCAGTACTGTATCGGAAAGGTACTTGAGCTGGTCAAGCTGAGGAATGGCTTCCAATGACTCCAATATAATTACAGGAGCCGAGGCCAGCTCGTGCCTTGTGATGTGTTAATACATTTGTCGTCGAGCATTGCTTTGAGCCTCCGCTTTCTATTATAGGTAATAGCACCCAAATGCGATACAACTTGCTTCCAATGGCGTCTTCCAAGCGCTGTTCAGCTGGCCTATATGGCATTCAGCTTGTATGTGAATACTCGAGCGGTCCACAACGTCACCCATTCTTTCAGTGTGGACACTGGAACAATTGGTCAGCACGCGTACGATGAAAACCTGGATACGGTTTACTGGATTACCATGATCCAATTGTCTAATCCACGTCATGATCGATAAGGGGTTGTAGAGTGTGGTCTTGATCCCTTGCTTCTCTCCTCTCAGGACTTGCTAGCCATACCACTTTCGCAATGCAAGTCTGCTGGAAATTGACCAGTCCTTTGATTATCCTGCTACACAGAGGAAACGCCGAGAAATCTAAAGTTCTATCCGTCAGAGAGATCCAAGTACCCGGAGAGAATCGGCAGGACAATGTAAATTCTGAACGAGAATGTACTTACGGAAGAGCTCAGACGACGAGAGTTTTTTGTACGGGAATCTCTTGTGGATGCGTGTCATATCGCCCGCTTCAACCACGATCGCCTAACCCTGAAGGAACAATGGGCGATGGCCAAGACAGCGAGAGGCATGTCTTAATAGGATTGGTAGTTTGACGGCAGCAAAGCTCATGAGATCATCGATCGCATGGTCGGTGCATTAATGTAATACTGAAAGGGCAAGTGCCACTGCACGACGCCGCCGTGCATATGAGATCACATCAAATGATAGGGCCTGCCATTGAGTTTGGTGAGATCGGCGGCCGACTGCAGCTTTGGGCGGGGATTCATGCATAATCCGGCTGCATGCGACGATTGGCCGAGGAGTCTTCGGAGAGCGGGGCTTCTAGAAGGGCGCCGTCAAATGCCATTCAGGAACAGCCGACTGCGTCAAAATACGCCTTGAAGGAGTAGCTTCTGGGGACATGTCCGGACATGTATTGATTACGACGAGTAGTTTGGTCTTGCATGGAGCCCAATAGAACTAGCCTTTTGCTTAAGTTCGCCGGCACATAGCATGTTGTAGTGCGACATATGTATATTTCAAGAAGGGAAGAAGGGTTGTATCCTCAAGGATCTGGATCGCCGAGCGGGAGGATCGAAAAGTGTCCGAAGCAACATCGCCACCCCTGTCAAGGTATAGAGCTTTGGGGGACTGCAGGCCCCCAAAGTGATGTCAGCAAGTCTAGCTCGGAATCCGACTTCCAGACAGGAATACTCGATTATGTTTCAGTACAATATAGCTAAGCATCAGCTTTGGCCCCTCCGAGAAAGTGCGACACGCGCAATCCATGTTGAATTACCGTAAATGGATGGAAGCGATATTCGATGCATGCAGATAACATGCGCAATCCCAGCACGCCCTGTAGAGTGGGTCGCGAAATCCGCCATTCGAACTCCAAAGCGGAAGGTGGAAATTCAAGATGACAGCCTTTGCAAAATCAAGAAGGACGTTGTGGGCAGATGTGGTCAATCCAACGCGGTATGATTAGCCGCTGGTACTTCCCTCTGGCTCCTCAATCAGGAATGAATAGCGCCTCTTCTTTCCATTACTATCACGGTGTCGTTGGCCTATATTGACGAGGGGACGTCTCGCTGATCTGGCCCATGACTCGGAAATCTCCTAGCCAGTTGATGTGGCTTTGTCGACACTTTTCCTGTGGGAAATGTTGGACAGCCTCTTGAATCAAATCAAGCTCGTCTTGAAATGTTCGAAGTGCTAGCTAAATTGAGTGGAAGTTAATCCTAAGTTGAGTGAAGGTAAATAGACAGAGAAGTGGAGTAGAGATCCTTGTTTCCACATTGTAACACAGATCGACCAAAGCCTAAGGGAAAGGAGACATCAGTGCTCCACAACGTCCCTCAAAATCTCTTCGCCATGATTCTCAGACAATGTCATATGCGTTTCACCCTCATACTCCTTGAACACCGCGCCCTTCAGCTTCGCCGCCATGTTTCTCCCCATTCACGGAGGCGTATTAGTATCTTCGGACCCATAATACAGCCTCACCCCTGTGAAAGGGACATCTTCCTGTCGAAATCCCCACGGCTCAACATTCAGCTGTCCATCCCTTACGAAACCTTTCGCTCCCTGGCGGAAGTGCTCTCTGAAATCCTCTACTATCTCCTCGACGAATTCTCGCTTCCCTCCGAAGAGCTGCCGCTCGCCTGGAGTTAGCATCGCATCTACATATTTCATTTGGCCCGCTACTGTCTTTTTCATGATTTCTGGGTCCGGATTTCTTGCTTTCTTCCCAATTGCGAGATCAAGAATGGCCCCAACAAGACTTGGTGCGTATCGTAAGCCAGCAAACAGCATTCGTGTAGTCAGCCGCATATCGGAAAAGCTGGCATCTTCAGACGGCCCTATGCCTGCGAGGACGGCGGCGCCTTTTAGGTGAGTTCTGGGTAAAGCATAGGCACAAGCTTTGACGATCTCCGAGTCAGTATTCTCTGCGACGATTCACATGCGAATTAACAGGTCAATGATGCAGGTCCCAAACGTGCAGAGGCGGCCCGCAATATACTCTAGGCTCTTGTCACGATGCTCGTAGACTGCATTGACTAGACATGCATTGAGCCGGAGGATACTCACCAAGGACATAAGGTCCACCACCCGAGCCGCCCATCACCCGATAAGTCTCCAAGCCCAGATGTCTTGCCAATTGCGCTATTTGCTGGGGATAGTCTAGAAGCTTCCGGCCAGGGTCGAAGGTAGATAGGCCAATACCTGGACGATCGGGACAGACGACGCGCACGCCGATCTTATTTGCGTCTTCGGCGAAAGCGAGGCCTTGGAGACGGCAGCTGCCTTGGCCGTGGAAGTGGAAGAGAGCCGGGGCATCAACCGGTTCGCACAGTGAGAAGCCGAGCATGTGGCCATTGGGTAGGGTGAACGTTTCGTTTCCTTGCTGTGATGGAGATGTAGAGGATGGGGAAGTCTCTGTACGGTCGGGTACTGGGTTGCGAGGGAGTTTGGTACTGGTTGAGACAGTGCTAGCTATGCTACGCCGTACGTAATGTAGCATCGCTGTAGCACATGCTAGACTGTACGTTGCAACTTCTGCAAGCCGATCCCAAATTCCAAGGACCGAGCAAGCGTTTTCATGCCAGTAGCTGAGTATATCAATATTGATGATGCCAGGCAGACTTCGGACTTGAAACTTGCTAGTGAGGCTTGGCAGCTTATTCATCTAGCGGCCGATCATTGGGTGTCTTTTGCCGAGCCCCTTCAATTTCCAGCCTCTACATTGCACATGCTTCCTTCTCGGGGCGATGTAAACATTGTTTCTTGTGGCTTTGTGAAAAATTCGAAAGATGAAATTTAAGTTGGGTTGCTGTCAATCTGATAGCTCGATCAAACGAACAACATATCGCAGCATATTTCTGCCACAAACGACTTACCATGTTCTCATTCATGAAAACAGCAGTCTCCGATCTGCTCAATATATCGCTATTTCATAGGCTGAACAGTAGCACATCTTCACTTCGAGGACCATACAGAATCCTGAACACGTGAATTGAGACACCAGGCTGGTGAAACGGAGGCTTCGGAGTTTGCCTGCACACACCAGATGCTGAGAAGATCGAGGGAGATCTAAAGGGAACGATATTGGTGGCTAGCCGTGAATATATCAATGGGTGTCCTTGCTGTAACTTGGCTTGACGAATGGTTCTTCTGTACCTTACGGTTCGATGAGTCTGGTAAAGGCTAGCACATCGTTCGATTAACATACTTGGGATTTTCAACACCTTTACAAATTTCGTACAGGAATTATATGGGAGACAATGGCAGAAATCTGCTGCGCTTTTGATGACTCTTCATGCAGCAAATGAGGGGACTTGCTGGAGGCTACCTGTAAAGACACTTGCTATATGCAAGTGGTCTACACGCGAGACGCTTGCGCATCAATCGTCGGCACAGGCCATGTCGTCAAACTGATCTGTGCATTACGCTTTCCAGCTGCCGCCACACTTGAAGACTGTTTGTCACCTATTGCATGTGGCAGCACAAACCAAAGCAATGCGTTTCCATATCTGTCTGTTTTGGATTGTTGCAGTGGTCAGCGCACTTCTTCCCTTGCAGTTGCCTTCGAATTCTCTGTCGGCACCTCCTATACCATCATCTCCCTCAAACTCCACAGGCGTCCTGGTAGGGGATTGGCCTCCAGCACCTTAGTATGTCTCTTCTGCTCTTCTCCATCCCCATTCCGAAGTGTACCTCAGCACGCAATCGAAAGAAGTTCTTACCCTTCAACGACAACCCTATAATGAACATGGAGACGCTGACTCCAAGGATACAGCTCCTTCAAGCTCGGTCAAAACGCAGTCATCTTCCGCCAATATGGTCGAGACGCCAACCCAAGATTTCGATCATGGATATTGAATTCCATCGCCGATTTCAGAAGCTACCTTGCGAGCATCAAAAGCCATGTCGACGGTAAGCCAATATACAGACAATACGGCATGGTGAAATTCTACGTCGAATTTACGCTCTTGATGCGTATCTCCGTTGAGGATGTGAGAGCGGCGCTGAATGCCGTTGATGTCCTGTACTCTAATTATGATTGGAGTCTGAGGGAGATCCTCGAGGCTGAGATCGCTATTGGTCCCAAGAGGACACCTGCTGCAACTTTCAAGATCCAATTCACGCAGGTGTGAGGGTAGGTTTCTATAGCTTCTTATCATGTTTCTCCAAGTAACGAAGGCCGGCAGGTCGAAAAGTGATGGATCACCCGGGAAAAATTTGAAATTTCTGCAAATTCTCGATGAAGATTTATTGATGAGGTTCTACTCCGATTTCTAGTGAATGTATAAGCTATACATAGTCCCACAGCGCTATCGGCTACAAAAGTCCTTCAAGCGCAAATACAAACATCGGCTGTACATTTCGCGATAATTCAGCGCGAAAGGCGCATCCGTTTCCACTGCCGCTATTCTATACTCTAGCTTTTCCTCAACTTGCCTTCTTCTCCCCTCCCAAAACCCCCAACGCAATGCTCCAACTCCCAGCAATCACGTGACGCTAACAGCGCCATCATAGCATGAGCGCGATCTACATGACTCCGCTTTGGTGGGGAGGGTCAGGAGGAGGGAGGTGGCGAATGTGATTACGGCGGACGTGGCGAGGTTTGATGGGACGGGGTTATTGGGGTGGAGGTTCATCGAGGGGGGTTTTTGTCGGGGTGGTGGTGGTGAGGGCTGCGTTTGCGAGGATCGGGGGATGTTGGGGATCGGGATGGTGAGGTGTGAAGGGTATTAGGCTAGGCTGGTATTACATGTGATAATCACCTAGGCAAAGCTAGCATTGAAGACTTTTCTATAATTATTAAAGATGTTCATACCAGTTAAGAAATCATGCGTCGGAAATCAAGTCCGCGAATAATGCCAATAAAGCACCCATCTTTTTCGCATGGGGTGCCAAGGCTCACAGGCTATGGAATGCGGCACCTGTATCATAATGATAATGATTTCCCTAAAGCTTCCATCGAACACAATTCACAACGCCTACCTACACACCAAACCTAACCAATTGACTCTCAGTACCCTCCCCACAATATCTCCCATCAACCCCCTCCCCCACCCTCCTCCAAGTACCATCCCACAATATACCTCGTTCCCAATGATAATCTTAATAACTTTCCCATCCCTTGAGTTGTTACAACTAATGGAATTATTGAGGATTCTTAATCGCATAATCTAACGTCCTTTTCATTCTGCCATGTTGGGAAGAGCAAAGCCGTGGCTCACGGAGATAAGTAGGGAAAAGGCAAGGGTTGTGAAGGCTAGGGGCGGGATGAGGATAGTGGGATTTGGAAGTAAGTATGAATGGGTGGGGGATATAGATATGGATATTGAGCTAGGAGATTAATAAAGCTTTGACGTGGAAGAATTGATGTCTGGTAGAGTATATCGGAAAGACTATGGTCAAAGTCAGTGGTTTCGCTGCACGATTAGCTCTAATATCGCTGTTGGTGTCCGCCGCTGAGGTATTGTGGGCATAGCGGAAGCACAAGGACATCGGTGTTTGATATGCAGAGTCTTTTCGTGCATGAGAATACATTAGTGACATAGAAAGGGTATATGACGAAAACATGATCATCCTGTTGGATGCACCCGCAATCACTCCCACAGCCTCGCTTCAACATCACCTCCTCAGTCGTAGGCAAGCGGCCTACTGACAAATACAGTATGTATAGCAGGTACCTGCCGGACACTTCGGAACATGAGCCGGACTCACGCCGTTTCGACTACTGATCCCACTACCGGTCCCTTTCACATCTCCCGCAATCTGACCGGGAGACAAGTTGTCACCATTAGGTACTTCATTGGGAGAAGCTACACCAAAACGCGAATTGGTGGTCCAACCATTCGTGTCGAGGCCCAGTCCAGCCGGCTGCGCGGGAGCGATCATGTAGCTCGGATACCCGAATTTGACCTGTTCTCCCGTTTTCGTTTTATCGGTGAAAGATGGCCATTGAGCTATGTTTACGCTGGCCAGGTTTGTAGTTGAGGACGTTGTGCGACAGCTGTCGACCATGGCTTTGAAGATGTCGTCTTCGCAGTGGCCTAGCGATGGGATTTGGGCATTGCTTGGTATGTAAACGCCGACCGCGCATCCCTGTTCCTGAAACCAGACCCATTCGTCCGTTCCGGACCACGAGGAGGATGCAACATTCTTACACAGGAGTTTGTATGATATTGCGCAGCTGTCGTAGCTGGTGGGGTTTGAACCATAGTTCTGGCACAAAACTCCGTACTGTGAGGGTGTACTAACAAGCTTTATCTTTGCTTCGCAAGTATCGAAGAAATCGGCGGCGGGCTCTTGTTGTGCAGGACCGCAAGGATCCGGATTGGCAGGGGCAGAAGCTGCTGCAAGAGTCGAGACGCTGGTAGTTGTAATTGGCGAGCTGGCAGGCGGTAGTATCGAGTTTACAGGCAATACCACGACCGAAGAGGTCATTGTGCTGACCTTGGACGAAACGGAAGTCATGCTAGTCATAGGAGGTGTTGTGATAGCCGGCTGGTACTGTGAGTACATTCCAGTTCTATTAGAAGTTGCAACGGGCGCGCCATTGAGGGCACCCGTATTTCCAAAAGCGCCCTTGGAAGGGACACCAGTGCCAGTGCGAGGTGGCCCAGGCGACCAATTCGGGGCGGTCCTCTCTTTCTCAGCTCCATAGTCAGTGGGCGCTGGGCAAGCGATAGCACCCCCTTGACGCTTTCCAATCTTGATGTTTTCGTCGCAATAGAATCGTATGTTATCCATTGGTAGCGTCATGGAAGCGACTGGGTATCTGGAAGTGAAGCTCGACTTGTACTCGTCCCAGTACGCCAATTGTTTGGTGGGAAGAGCGCCTACCACACTGTTGTATATATGTTGAAGCTCTGCGTTCCGGGCGTCGAACCTCTCGATCATGTACACAAAGTAGCCTAGATCCCTGCCATGCCGAGATCTATCAAAGTCATAGTAGGAAGGAAGGTCTGTAATGATTGTCAAGGCGTTGTAAATGCGAGCATTCGTCATTGAAAACAGCTCGACGGCTTTAGGAGTGTTGAGCATATCGAGGACAATGCAGATTATTGGACATGTCAGTGGCTGGATCTATCGAAAGGCCAGTCCTCGGATCGGTCCCCGCGAAAGGTAGAGGCTGGTCCGGTCTAAGCGGACCTGCATGAGTAATTCGTTCCTTTAGCTCGTTCATCTTCTGGTCCATTCCAATAAATTCCGGATGCTCGAAGTTGGCGAGCATATTGAAAAGGGTATTGAGTCTTGTGCCTTGTGGGTTATTTGTGTCCTGCTTGTCTGGTATGTCCAGGATGTTATCAACGTCATCACAGGTGAATTGCTTCAACCCTAGACCACCACCCGGAGAGAGTAGGTCTTCGAAGAATTCGTAAAGGAAGTGAGCCTCATACACGTGATCGATATTGACATGTTCACTGTCGCCCTTACCACCTACGACCCACCCTTTGCCACTTATAGGGTCGATTATGTTTCCAAGCTCGGCGGTTGTATTCCAACTCCAGTCGGGGACTCTACAATCACCTTTGGGACGATTCGAGGGGACTGCCCAATACGTTGCTGTTGCGAAGAAGGCCGCGTAATCCGCAGCGCCTTGTTTGGCTGCGCCAGCAGCCCCCTCAAACTTCTTCACGTTCGTTGCCTCCGGATACTTAGGCTTGTTAGTGAAAGGCGTCACCGAGCAAGCGCCCAGATGAGTTTTGGTGCCAAAATTTCCGGCTCGTTTTGCCAACGGAGCTCTTCGCTCCTCGAGAAAGAGACGGCCAGCAAGTGCCCGACCTTGATGCGACCGACCTGTGAGCTTCCCACTTGCAATGTCACGGCCCGCGAGTCCCCTCTTCTGATCAATCCAATCGCCTTGATCTCTATCCTCATCCACAACGTCGTCCGACGTGGGGAATCCAGCGCCGAATGAGAAGCCTTGGCAGTTAGCACATGCTGAACAGGTACTCGAAGGCGGTTGCGACGTCATTGATATATTTGATGAGACAGTCTGCGAGACGATCGACGAGCTTAAATATATGGTACTGGTGTTGTATCCAACGGAGCTGGAGGCGACGGTTGAACTCGGAAACACGGTACTTGAGGCAAGAGTAGCCGTCTGAGACCTTGAAGCTTGTGTAATAGACAGATTGTCACCAGTCCGTGGTTTGTTTGGATCATTATTTCCGTTAGGATCGCCACCGCTATCAAGAGCATTGCCAAGAGAGCCAAGAGAACCGCCAAGAGGACCAGCAGCAGCTGGACCAGGATACTCGCCGGCGGCAACGCCAGCTAAGCACCCAGGGCAGACTGGGCACAAGATGCCAGGACACAAGCCGTTGAAATTGTTGTCCTTGTTGCCTTGATTTTTGTTGGCTATAGAATGTGGAATTAGCACTATCAATTTAAGAAAGGGTATTGAACAAAGCTATTCAAACGGTGGGCCTTTGCTTTCATTTCTCGATCGTTGCCATGCTCACTTCGCACATGATGCATAAAAGGGAAAGGAACAGCCTGAAATGTACATACCGGCAACGGATGCCTCAACAGCACCCAGACCCACAGCCGCGGACTGACTATTTACCGTGGCTGTGCCACTCGATGACAGAGCAGAACCAGGTGCAGGGGAGCTTGTAGTCAAAAGTCCTGGATTACTGCTTGAGGATTGGGCGACGGGGCTAGAGCTTCCTGAACTTCCAGTGATTGATGAGGGTTGGGATGAGGAAGCCACAGAAAAAAGAGCCGACGAAGATAGAACCGCGGAAGAGGAGACTGGAATGGAAGAATTGGCAATAGCATTGCTTGTCAAAGCAGCAAGGGCCGTCGCAGTGCTTGCAAGGCCCGTTCCCGAGGTTGAGCCGCCGCCGAGAGGAACTATGTTCCCAACACCACCACTGTAAGTTTTACTAACCGTAGCGTTTAAGCTAGATGGTAATGAAATTGTGGTCGTCGTGGCAATTATGGGTTGAGACGAATTTGTCCTAGGAGGACAGAGGCCGGCGGAGCATTGGGTAGATGTGACAGATATATTGAGGGAGCCAAATCCTGTACTCGCGATACTGCGCGACATCGAATTCGGGTTTGAGGTAGCTCCACTGCTACCGCGTGGCGCGGAGGAGGAAAAGAGATACCCAGTGATGTTCCGAGCCGGAGGTGCCGCACTGCCGCTGGCAGAAGAGCCCTGATAGCTTTGAGACACTCCCGCACCACTGTTAAGTGCCGAAAGGACAGTATAGTGTGACTCGATAGTAGATGCAGGTATTGTAGACGAATTGACCTTGGTAGATTGAGCCATGGATTGGTTTGCGGACACAGCAGCGTGGCTACCAAGGTACGATACTGGGCGATTGCTTCCCAATATCGCATTGGTGGAACGACCTGCTGCCGTGGAGTTGTTTACAGGAATAAGGCCAGAGCTTACTCTGGTAGCTGTGAACATGGGCGTCGAAGTTGCATCCAAGGGTGATGTGGCTGCAATTGACAAAGTCGAGAAAGGTAACGAGGTACTGATTCCCGTGCCAGCGGTAAAGACTCCACGGCCTAGTCTCACCTGGAATATGCCCTCTGCAGTGGTATTCTGAGGTCCGCTGCCGATTACAAAGTCCATCTCCTTTGCTCCCCATTGCTGAATAGAGGCAGCCAGCTTGTGAAGAGCCAACGAGAAAGACTTGGCTTCAAGAGATCGTGGGGTTATAGTGAAGAGGACATAAACGTCTTGACTGCCAACCGTTGACATGTCATTCAAGATATCCGTGGGGCTTCTGGCGAATGTGGCTGGGAGATTACCGATCAGTGAAGATAGTATTATGCTCTGCTGGTATGTGCCGGAATGCCCGCCGTACGAGAAACGGAGCCATTCTGGAGTAGAGCTATTCTGGTCTATCGTAACGGTGAATGGAAACGCTGGCCACGTCTCGTTGCTCCTGTAGAGTCGTTAGTAGCTGTCCCAATTCAGTAACTTGGAAGCATGAATACCTAATCATTAACGAACGTGGTTTGCTGGGTTCGTAGGATCGGGGTATCGCTAGCGGCCGTGATCCGAAAAGATTGAAAACAGACGAGCTTGCTATCTGAACAAAGGTGCTAAATAAAAAAGAGAATGTAAGAATTGAGAGCATGGACTGAGGGGTCCACATTGCTATCTTGGAGTGGTCGTCCACCGACGTCCTGATGTATGATACTATATATAAAATGATAGGGGAACAGCTGTTCAGGCTAACAGAATATGTCAACGAAAGTGCGAGACAGCAGACCAGCTGGATCTCTCAAGCCTGGTGAAGTCGGAGTTTAAGGACACAAGAGGGAATGGAAATACTAGATTGCCAGCTTGGGAAACGCCGAAACTTGTACGATTTACCCATATAGCTTGATTGAGAAGGAGGCAGCATTCGTCACACTAGCTGCACGACCGAGGCCGCAGCATAAAAAGCCAAGAAGGCCATCCCGCGCCCACAGTACCTTCATCCCACCAACAGATCCCATAGTTCCCAGTGGAGTGGGGGATCTTCGACTACCCGTGTCTGTTTCAAAGGGCAATGGAGGGTTTCATAGCTACTTATCTTAGGGCTGATGCCAGCCCTCCACTCGTCGCTTGTCGCTCGAAGAGCCGCTACAGTATCCCGTCACGTGGCCTTGTTTCTGTGTAGCAGCCACTTTCCCTTCCTCAAACAGTGACGGGATTTCGTGAACCAGTGTTGCTGTAACGACGCAGTCATGTTCACCTAGGGTGGTAGTCACACAACCACGTGCTTCGTTCTGGGCTTCAGCCGCCGATTCCTCTCGGAGGTGGCTTGGTATGGCATGGTTTCATGAAGCCGAACGTCTTTCAACTGTAATCTTCCAGTATACTCATGGTTCACCCCATGATGACTGCCGGATCATACGCGACTTTCCAATCACTGCAGGAACGTTCGATTCGCTACTCACGCGGTTCATTGGTGCCACTCTTGATCAGTAGGGCTTTTGACCGTCTTCATTAAGAGTCGCACTGTCATGGCTTTCGAAGGGACCCATCCACGCAGCGAGGGACCCAGAACATGGTTCAAGGTTGGTGCCGTCGTGAGCTCGCATAGAGCGAAATATGGAAGGTGTGAAGAAGAGAGGAAGGTTGGGGCGGAAATGAAGTGGCACCTCGGGCTTGGCATTCGTCCCGTCCGCGACTATTTATAGCTCTGGCCGAATATTCCTGGCCTGAAACGTCGCCAATGGTAGACAGACGATGTGCCTGGCCTCCTAGAAGCCCCCTTGCTCCAAAGTATGTTGCAAAAGAGATGTTTCAATGAACGAGGCAGAGGTACCATAACCAGATCCAGAAATATGGAGCAAGGTCACAAGGGGACGGGTCATGAAACCAGATGGTGAATGGTACGTTCATCTCATTGTTTGGGGCTAGCTAAGCTGTGCAAGTCTGGGCGCCCAAAGAGGAGCCCAAAGAAACATGCAGGGTCAATCTGACGATTCGAGGAATCTGGAGTATCACAGAAGTGGTCTATGTCTTCAGCCGATAGGTATGCCCGTCATCTGAACCGTGATGTTCGATGCGCCTTGATCACCTTCTACCGTCCAGCAATATCAGCTACGTCATTCGATGTCTCCAAGTGCAGCTGCAGACATACCTATCAAATTTGCCATGCCCCATTTGCCACTGGCCAAGCACATGCCTGTCACGGCTACTGCACCTGCCCAGACGTCATACCATTGGCTAAATATTGGAGCTCCTTGGATGTCGACTGTCAATTTGCAAAGGCCGCGGTCTGGTGATTTGTTAGCGAATGTGCGCTATGGAAAGGCTCAAGTCTAGGAAGGAATGATCCTGACCGTCAGAGATGGACATTGGCAGCCCTACTTGGACACCTGGCCCACCCGCCCTGCCAAAGACCTGTGGAATCCTTGATACCTGCATCTTGTTCAGGGCTTCCGTGCATGCTGACATTGGACCTTTCCGTGTTGGTCTCCTGGCGGGAGTCTCGCATTTTACGTTTGGCTTGTATTCTTTGATAGACAATGTGAGCCGACCTTTCTTTCCTGTAAACACTTAGCATGAGGACAGGCGGAGTGTGCCGCTGTGTTGCCATCCAAATTACCTAGGCCTGATGCTCTCCCACCTCTGCCTTGAGTGTCTGCACATTGACGTATCAGTTTCCACGCGGAATCTGCCATGACTTCGCCGGTTGCTCCGTCGACTACTACAGTTCCCTGCTCGGTTTGATCAATTTCAATGGCACATTTTCCGTTATCTATACTCGAATTAGCTCAAACTTTCACAAGACTGTGCTTGCAGGCAGGATATTGGAAAACTCATCTACTCACGGCTAATGAAACGGAACGGAAGAGGGACATCCCATGGGTAGGAGGCTGTTCGATTGCCAAAAGAAAATTGAGTCCTATCTAGACCTGGCATATCCTGCCACGCATCCCTACAATCGTTGGCTTCAAGGCTGAAAAGCTGGTTGTCGCACTCATATTTGACATTGCTCTGGTCAGCCAGGAGCGATGGCTCAGTAGGGTTGCATGCTCGTTTCGCAGTCTTCGAATCGCTAATGTTGGCGTTGCATATCAACTTTTGGGCTTCGAGCAGTAGAGACTCGCTCGCACCTCCTACCACGAAGGTCGGTGGACCTAATGATTTATGATGCAGGTCCGTCAATGAGACTGCCGGTGATCCCGCAGCTGGTAATATTAAGCCAGGTTGGCCTTGAATGACAAGTGACGCTATTGGAGAGCAGAGTGAGAGAACGCCAAGTAGCGAGGAGAAATACATATTATCGAAGATGCAGCGGTTGATCATGTCCTGCACACGGATCGGACAGGTTTGGCGTTCATCTTAATAATTATTAGCTTCCACCCATATGGTGGCGAGTGGCCAACACGCAGATTTGGACTACGTATGCGCTTTTGGACGTGCGACGAAAGCACGGAGCGTTCAAAGCCTCGGGAACCTTCGCGTAGATGGCGGATACGCGAATAAGGAGTTGGACATATATGGCTCAAACAGCTTGAGACGCGGGAAGGAGTCGCATCAGCACCAATCATCCTTCTAGAATCTCCCAATAGCTCCCATAATGGTTGATCAAGGTACAACATAGACTCCATTGGATCATGTAGCGTGTGAATGGAGCCTGATATGAAAATAAATTCGCACCCAGTGTTTGAAGTCTGATGTCATCATTGTAGCATTATAGTAGGCTGTCATCCACGTCAGGGATTAGCTACTATCAAAAGGGTACTGCATTAGCTTTTTGTACACATATAGGTTTTCGCTGATGTGCCAGTTTATATATTGCCAAGGCGCTAGTGCTTCATGCCAAGACTAAAATTACGCCGGAGCATCCCGTCTGCTCACTCCAGCACGTCGAGACAGTCGTTGGCGCTCGCTCCCAACCATGGACACAGCAATATTAAGGGGACCCGCTTGGACGTGATTGCGAGTTGCTCTTGATTAATGGCGTCGTACGTTCTTGGCTCACAAGCCTCTTGCAATTCAGCAGGATCACGAGGCAGGCCATTGCAGATCATGAACGACGTGAAGTCTGCAGCCCAGTGCTGCACCTCCAATGTTCGACTTGATGCCTCACAACATGTGGGGTAACTGACTCTCACGCCGGCACCCTCGTTGGAAGCCGACCGCCTCCGTAAGTCACTCTGGTATCATACCTGACCTCTCTTCTCTCGCACCCTACCTCTACTTCGTTGTCTCTAACGTCAGCCTCTGCCTCCTACCCACCGCGCCTTGGCCACCTTTGATGCTTATAGACCTTTGATTCTTTTAGACCTACATTTCCACCTATACCAAACCACTTCAAAGCTCTGTATGGATCGAGCTTACGCACGCGAAGCAAAAACAGTGCATATATTCAATCGTTGGAAAGGGAAAAAGGACCGAGAGTGGGCACCTAGATCTAGATAGGGCGAGGACAAGGGAGAACATTTCCGCTCTACTCGGCGAGGTGGACAGGCCCGGTAGGGATGCGAGAATAAGAAAGAACAATCGCCGAGGTCTCCACACCTCATATTAAATGGACGGTTGCACTTCCACCGCCAGCGAGGCCGTCGATTGGATGGAAGGAAGGAAGTGGTCACGGTGGACATGATGCGAAGAAGTGATACGGGTCGAGCCTTCTGCGCACCTGGAAGCAAGACAATATAAGACCACGTTGCCAGACGGATACATATTTGCACATGTCAAGAAAGCCAAGTTGATTATGTATATGACCGAGGTCGGCGAAACCCAGAAGCCCGCGGAGGTATTGGCGGGGTGAGGCTCGGTCGCTTTGCGGTGCCTTACACACGACCAGGTGTTGTTGCTAAGCATGACCTGGAGCTCTAAGAGATTGTGAGATCTTGAAATGCAGTTCCAGAGGTGGTAGTAAAGACTGGTTAAGTTTCATTAGAGAGGGTACAGGTGATTCTATACCCATCGGGGTCGGTCGTGAGAGGGCGGCTGCCAAACACAACGAACAGCTGGATGAGCAATTGTCATATTCTTGGAGCTCACTATGTACTGCGCAGACGAAGGCCACTGACTTGAGAGAAAAAGGGCACTTGTGCCCGAAGAGTTGATTCAGTGAAGTCTTGGAGGAATGATTGTCCCTCGCCGAATCAATAAACACTCAAAAACATGTTATACTTCCGTCTACCGGGACTTGAGATCTACCCATGGCTTTCTACACCAAGTGAGAGTCTCATAGGCCTTGCAGGTCGCGCATGAGAGTTGTTTAGGCGACCTCCGACGACTCTTTGTAGGCAAACCCCGCCGTGTGATCCTCGGAGGCCACCTCCGAAGGCCACCTCCGAGTTGTCAAATAGTATAAATCAACAACCTTTCCTAAGGCCACTCAAGCTTTTTCAACATTGTGTTCCTTACATTCCCGTATACACGGCACATCTGCGGTCTCAGTAACAATGCCCGCCACTTCCCCTGCGATCTCCGTCCGGCCTATTGCAATGTCTTCATCTGATGTACACTTTGGCGCAACGATAGAAAATGTTAATATCGAGAGTCTCTCAGGTGAGTAATTCTGTGGGAGATTGTGTAGGGCAGATGGCAAGAAACCTGGGAGCACTCCGTGGATCGGTAACCTCCTACGTAAGTATACTGGAAACCGGCGTCTGTTCGATACCATTAACATGGTACCCACAGACAACGACTTCAACCTCATCCGAGATACCCTCTACAAGAACCAGATTGTCGTCTTGAAGGAGCAAGCTAGCTGCTCCCCAAAAGCCCAATATGAACTCACCCACCGCTTTGATCCCTCAGCCCAAGGCTACGGGCACAGCTCCACCCTCGACGAAAAGCGCAGCATCCTCCACCCCGATCTGAAAACCGTCCCCCACCAACCAGAAGTCCAAATCATCGGCAACGGCTTCCTACACTCGTACGAAGGCCTCAAAAACATCCACCTCAAACATCCCCACCACAAAACCTTCCACAAACACCCAATCCCCCCAGCGGACGACCTAACCCACACCCGCTTCTACCGCTGGCACATCGACGCCGCCCTCTACGACCTCAACCCGCCAAAAGTAACCTCCCTACTCGCCGTCCGCGTGCCAAAAGGCCGAACACAAACTCTCCGCTACGACGACGGCTCCGGCGACGAAATCCAAGTCCCCCTCGGCACGACAGCGTTCGTGAGCGGATACACCATGTACGACATCCTCTCCCCCACCGACAAAGCCTTCGTGCGCACGAGCCGCGTCGAATACGCTCCGCACCCGTACATATGGATGCGCAACGCCAAATCCCTCTCCAATGGCCTCGGTCTCTTTTCCGAAGATCTCGAGCTGTCAGAGGAAGAATTACCACCGATTGATGCTTCCAAAGTGCAAATTTTACCCATGGCGTGGAAGAATCCTGTTACAAGGAAATTGGCGTTGCAGATCCATCCATCGGCTGTAAGGAAGATTCATTTGGGTGATGGAGGGGTTGTTGATGATTTGGAGACTGTGAGGGAAATTATGCATCGGTTGCAGCGACCTGGTATTTCTCCTGGAAGGGTGTATGCACATGATTGGGAGGAGGGTGATTTGGTGTTGTTTAATAATTGGGGCGTGTTGCATTCTGTTGTGGGGGCTTTTGCGGAGGAGGAGGTCAGGTTGTTTAGGCAGTGTAATATTGCGGGGAGCGAGCCGCCTCTGGGACCGGATGCGGTGGTTGGGTGAGTGATTTAGCTCTGGTTGTTGTTCTGGCCCGACATTCGAGTTTCCAATCCCTCCTACATTATACATGGATTTTCATCTCATTTCGTCATCGGTAATTCTTTCATTTCTGAAGAAACATATCTCAAATCACGCGCTCGTTCACACTATCCTTACCCACGAGATACAATCAATGATACCCCTCGCCCAAACTGCTATACCACTACATCCCTCACAACCCTACCTATTCCAGCTGCTCAAACCAGCCTCAATAAACATCCAGACAACCTTACATATCCAAACCATCCATCCATGACATACCTAGCTACATACCATCCATTCCTCTCCCATCCCTCTCCCATCTATCTCCCATCTCTCAAACTACAACACATTTCATCCTCCAAACCCACAATCAACAACAACAAATATTGTATACCACCGAATTCTAGCTATAAGCCAAGCAAGGTGTGAGAGAAAATTAATTGGACTTGAGATGCCACCGACACCAAACGTTGGTGGTTTATGATAGCTGGCTTTATGTATAATCGCATTTTGAGGATAGCGGACTTTTGGGGTGATGGATTTCGCTAGATATAGCTTTACTGGAATGTTGGGGTGGGGTAGGGCAGAGCTGGGTGGTCGAGGTATGAGAAATAGGATATGAAGAGAATTTGGGGTGTGTGGTGGGGTTGGAAGGGAGGGGCTGGGAGGGGTGATATACTTTTTGTGAGAGGGGGAGCAGTGGGGCTTGAAGGATCGGTGGTTGCATGGATTTGGATGGGTGGGGGATGTGGGGACTTCGTTGTAAATGGGATTGGTGTGAGCGTGGTAAGTGCTCGTTGGTTTTGCAAGGAGAGATAGTTTGTTTGAGAGGATGAGGTGTGTTGGATTTGTATTTATGGTGGCACGCTTTGTTAGGGTTTGGTATGAGATTTGTGCATGAGATTTAGTGTGATGCTAGACGGGTGTGTAGTCTTGTTGAGAGTGAGAATGGTTACTGGTTGAGCGAATTTCCAAGGAGAGAATGCGGTATGGGAATGATGGTGGCGCTGCCACGTATGGAAATGATTGTTTGCGATGATGACGCTAGCCCATGACACAGTATACAACACCATTTCCATTCAAAGAAATCCCGCACCACACCCCGGAAACTCACTCGGACAAGGAGCAGGAGCATTCAGACCTGCCCCCAAGATCGTCAGCATTAGCGCTCCAGATGCAATATCACTAGCGAACGTACCACTCAAACAACTAGACTCAATCCAATCATCAGTCATATGTCCACCTTGCACGATCCAATCTTTGATGCCGATGGTATTCCACATGTAATCCGACTCGGGAGCATCCAACGGCTGTCCAGCAAGGTAAGCCAGCGCCGCGGTGGGTCCGCCCCTTTGCGCGGCCCACCATGCTGGCGAGGGGTTGTCTTGCGAGGTAGGAGCGTCGCTGGGGCGGTTGTAGAAGGGGTCGTTCATTGATTGGTGCAGGCATTTGAGGGCGGCGTTTTGGTCGTTGCTGGGATGGGGTTAGATGGGTTCGGGCGGGAAGTGCAAGAGGATAAAGAAGGCAAGGGGACAAGCGAGACATACTTTAGTTGCGTGAATACTTCCGGCGGGATCTGATTTTCGTTGGTTGAGGACGTGTCACCGGGCGGTGTGAACTCGGGACAGGACTTTTTCACCATCCACCAATTCATGTTGAAAATTGTGAATGCAAAATGGCCTGGCGCGCCATCTTCGTCTGCTTCGACGGAGTTGCGGCCGGCACTGTTGTTGAGACGCGGTGGTTAGTTTGTGTTGATGAGATTGGCGGAAGACATTTGGGTAAGGCCTTACTCTTCCTTCATTATGATTGCAAGATCTGTTGCTGAGAAGCCCATATTGACCCAATTTTGCTTGTTCATGGCGGCTTCACCGGGATTGCCGGAGTGGAAAATATGTTGGCTGGTGCAGTCTCTCTCTGTTAGGATACTCATCAGCGGTGCCAGCGTATCATTGATAGTGACAGAGCCTACTGTGCATGATGGGCTTGACGATTGATACTGGACTGGCGAATGCGGTACTGGCTAGCAGTAGGCCGAGGAGGCTTTCGAGCTTCAGCAAATAGTGTGAGATCATCTTGAGATAAATCAAAGCCAGTGTATTATTTAGCGAAGAAAGTTTTGAGGGACTTCAACGGAGCGGCTGAACTAGAGGATGCGTCAAGCACTGCAGAAGTTTGACCTAAGCAGAAAGAAAGTACAGGCAAGTAAGATGTGAAATAATTCAGAGAGGTACGATAATGACGGCTACCGTACTTCCATCTTATATAGAGCTCAAAAAAAACAGTAGCTTGCAATTGGTAACATATTGCTGTCTTCTCATACATTGTCTCAGTGTGATATGTCCAATCACAGCCCGATCTTCCAAGGGCGGCTTGGATGGGTCTCACATAATCGAGCTGAAACCTCCTGTTTTAAGTGTCCCGTGTATTTGAAACAGGTGAGGGAAACACGGAGGTGTGAGTTCCCAACTCGCACCACAGAAAGCGATATCTTGAGAGGCTGTTGCCCTTTATTGTCATCCGTGATCGAGTTCTAAACGGACTGAGACTGAACTGTCGGCGCGGTGGGAATGCCGTTTCAAGGGTTGAAACCTGTGCCGCGTGCTGGTACTATCGGCTTTGGCGACATCCACTGCTCCAGACTTCCGCAAGATGAGCAAGTTGCCGATGCTATTCTATTCATACAGCGTCTGGGCAATGAGTCTTTTGCGACGGGGACACCCTGAGTAAATTGCTTGAGGACTCTGGAAAGATGATTCGACCACTGTTGCACGGTAAAATCGAAACCCTCCCGGGTATCTTTGCAGACTTCGCCAAGTGGCCCTTGTTGAGAGTGATGCATCATGTTATGGTAGCATGAATGCATGATGGGTGTGGGTGAGTAGCCTCCTGCATCCAGTAGAACTAGAGTGTGCTCTTGTCGATTAGCGACGGGATAGTTCTTACTTTGTGACAGCGAGTACAAGTGATATTACTCGTGGGCATAGTATGAACTTTTATCCAGGTACTGCCACACACGCTGTGAGCATGTGGGAACATCGATGTGCTTGAGTCGCATCGCAAATGCATCACCAAGTCGTGATCGCTTTGCTTTCATGTTATCAAGTAGCGTTCGCGCCTCAGTCGTCTTTAATCATGTATCAGAGATTTTGGGCGGGATGTCTTTCCGCTGAGGCTGTGACAGCCACATGGCAAGAAGGAGTCGATTGCATAATGAGGTTGCAGAGAAACATCTAGGAAATCGCGGTCCATGAAGTTTGCCAAGACTCGCGTATAGCTTCCTACTTATCAGAGAGATGATGTAAGCGCGCTAGGCTACACTAGCACTAGCTCATAAAGAGTCTCGTCCGGATCCGGTTAAACTTCTTCACCGTCTCGCGCGAGGCACTATAAAATTGCATTTCCCTCCTGCATTCATGTATTGAAGTGTACTTATCTGACAGAATCCAGGAGTGGAAGCTCAACGTGGGCGCGTTGTAGCACCTGTGGAGGGTTGCTGTCGGCGAGGCTTATCACGCACAGTCGACTTGCCCCCAATTCATCGACATCCGGAATCATGACAGATACCCCTTCAAGTCAACGCGAGTGGAATCAAGTAGAGGCTGAGGCTGAGTTAGTCTCCAAGCATTTGCCATCGGGCTACACTGCCGACCTCGGTGCCATATCGGGCGAGAATGCCAACCCCTCAGCGTCGGCGGCGGAGCCAGCATCACCAGAACCACAGGACTCACTGAGGCTACAGGGAGGCGACGTTCATCGCGAGATCTTCAAGATTAGTGCCAGAGCCAAGCTTGGCCAAAGAGCCGCCACTTTTGCACATCCCAGCATCCGAAGGTCAAGCATTTTTGCTCCTCCCATTACCGCCAGCGACCAGCTTGCACCTGGCGGCTTTCGCCGCCAATATCTGCAGCAGCAACAAAATCGAGCAGAGAAAATGCTCAATCCTGTGACCAAGAACTTTGTTTCATTCCTTGAATTATATGGGAGCTTTGCTGGGGAGGATCTCCAGGAGTCTGAGGATGAGTCATTCGTTGAAAGCGAGGCCGAGACAGAGGCAGAAGCGCACCCAAGCGAGACCAGACCATTACTAGGCCGACAAAGGACTACGCGACGACCCATCAAGCCAGGTGATGCCAATTTAACGAAATCTTTCTTTACCTTACTCAAGGCTTTCATCGGCACAGGCATCATGTTCCTTCCAAAAGCTTTCAAAAACGGTGGCATGCTCTTCTCCTCCATAACACTAATATCAGTCGCCCTCATATCCTGCCTATGCTTCTACCTCCTTCTCCAGTGTAGGCAACGGCATGGCGGTGGTGGATACGGCGACCTGGGCCTTGCAATCTTTGGCCCAAGGTTCCGCTCGCTCATTCTCGGCTCCATTACAATCTCACAAATTGGATTCGTCTGCTCGGGGATTATCTTTGTTGCCGAAAATCTTTTCTCCTTCTTCGATGCTGTCACGCCCTCCCATACGACGCCCATAGGGACCAATACCCTCATAGCCATCCAGCTCATCGTTCTCATTCCCCTTGCTCTTATCCGAAATATTTCGCGCCTTGGACCCGCGGCTCTTCTGGCTGATGTTTTCATTTTCATCGGTCTATTCTACATCTGGTACTATGACATAAGTACTCTGGCCTCCCATGGTATCCATCAATCAGTCACCCTTTTCAACCCGCGAGACTTTACTCTAACAATCGGCGCCTCGATATTTACCTTCGAAGGGATTGGGTTAATACTACCAATTCAGTCATCCATGGCGCAACCGGAGAAATTCCCTCGTCTGCTTTATGCAGTCATGATTATCATCACCATCATCTTTACCTCCATCGGCGCCCTATGCTATGCTACCTTTGGCTCCGCAACAAATGTCGAGATCATCACCAACTTTCCGCAAACCAGTAAACTCGTCAACGCAGTGCAATTCCTATACTCCACCGCTGTGTTGGTGGGTACACCCGTGCAGCTCTATCCAGCCACGCGTATCATCGAGACTTCTGTTTTCGGCGAGCGCGTATCGGGCAAGAAGTCTACAGCTATGAAATGGAAGAAGAATGGTTTCCGCGCAGGGCTCACGATACTTTGCGGCGTTATCTCGATACTGGGGGCGAGTGACCTGGACAAGTTCGTGGCGCTTATTGGCAGCTTTGCGTGTGTGCCATTGGTGTACATGTATCCTGCGTTGCTCCATTACAAGGGTGCCGCGAGTGGAAGATGGATGAAGGCATTGGATGTTGTGATCATGGTCATAGGAGTAGGCGCAATGATCTATACGACAGCGATCACTTTGACGCGGTGGGTGCAACAGTGATTCGGCAATCTCGCGGCAATTAGTCCTTCGGCAGTCCGGTAGGGGAATACCAGATACCAGGGAAGTTCGGAATGCAGGACCACCAAATGGGCTCAGCACATAGTCTGAGTTTTGCGAACGACGGTTCTCTCTAGTATACTACGCTGGGAGATCAAAATTTACAGTTAGAATGCTAATCCGGCAAGCCTTGTACCCAAGCACAGCCCTAATGCCCGTGCACATTGTCAACACTGTTATACTGTGGTTGTATGAACCTGTCTCCCGTACGGTGTTCATGACCACATTCCAAAGATCTGATGGTCGTTATTTCCGTAATCTTACCTGTGATATACCAGTGGACTATTCGGGAGCTTAGAGGTATTTGAATGATTTTTGAATTAGGCAATTGATAGGAATGTCACGTAGAAGTAGTTATAAGGGTTTAGGACCGTCATCTCGAGGAACTTTCCAGTCCCACGGGTGTTTATGCTATTCAAGAGATATATCCTGGGACCTGTTTCCGTGATGGATTCTCATTATTCGATAACAGATTTTACCTAATTGTGCATCGAAAGAAAAACCCAGACCCGACCAGCATGGCTTCGCGCTCCACACACGATAGCCCCTAGCATTGAACACATTCAACGACGCCAACCTTATCAGTTGTAACAGCACTTACGCGATTCGTACGTCAATCTTGCGTACAGTAATACCCAGCATCAGAATGATCAAGCTTGGATATGCGTACAACATATCTCCTTACCAGCAAGACCATCCTCATCATTATGCTAGGGTACGTTTGGGATCGAATTGATTTTGATTTCACCACAGAACTCATCAGCACCGCGCACCTTGTCACCTGACTACTTACCAGATGCCCTGGAAGGACAACTTCGTCGCTCTGCATTAGCCCTAATAGCAAGCTGCCGGTTTTTTTGCCGATCTGTTTCCAACACTTTTGCTAATTGGTGCAACAGACTTATAATTTCAATACGAAGATGAGTTGGTACGATACTGGAAGACGTTTCCTTGGGCTCTTTGAAAAGTGGCGCGGATGAGCGGTGATATGTCGAGTTAGGCGTATGGCAACGGTGCATCCGAAGTCGGGCTATGATACGACGCAGAACTCAGTGAATATGCAGCCAGCGAAACTTGAATGATGGTGCTTGACGAAGGCCTAGAAGACTGGGAGACTGGCGAGCTTTATTCATCATACCTCTTTTTTGAAAAATCTGGGAAGGAAAAGAAGCGCCCCATCGCAAAGCGCAACATTGTAGGTATTTGGGAACGCCGGTATCTGAATGTGGACAATGATGGTGGTGTCATGCTGTGCTGGGATGTACAAAGCATCCGTGTACGCAATGAGACTACAGTAATTGGTGTTTCCCCAAGATATACTTGAACGAGCTGACTGATGGTAGCGGTCGTGGATCCGAGTCTATGAAGCGCATTTGTGGGAGTATTTCGTGGAATCCTTTTCGGAACTGGGGACTGCATACATGTCCCTAAGACCTCGAATTCCATCAAATTGGAGGTCTGAGCCAATCGCGCGTCCAATCCTAAGCTGAAAAACGTCCACGCAACCCTCCCCACTGCAACAATCCGTCACGACCCGACCACCACGCCAGCATCTCCATGCGCTTGCTGTCACACAATGTCTGGCTTTGAGATGATGTACTGACAAACAACGTTGCTGGCGTTTGTTTCACGGAAGAAATGCTTTCCGAGCATGATCATATACGAATTGCCTGCAGCCTGCCCGTGCGTATGAGAATTCCGAAGAGCCTGGAATGATTTTGGGGGAATGGCCTCACACCCAAAAGCTGAGTTGGGGGCTGGGAAGGGGGGCCAAGCAATCTCTCAAGGCCGTAAGCGAGAGTCGGCCCCCAAAGTGTCTATCGAGTTCAGCAGACACCAGGATGTAAAATTGGCATTGCGGCTGGAGATTCCTCGCTGAAAGAGAGCTGAAAATTTGTGCGCATAAGCCAGGGGTACAGACGAGATACAAAATCCGGACTCATCTTCCCATTTACTCTCAACAACCGTCTCATCCTCCACCCCCTCCAATCCCACAACCTCATTCTCAACTCTCCTTTCTCCATCCATTCCCCCATCACTCATTACCCAACTTCACCATGACAACCCCTCCCAAATCAGAAATGCAGCGCGACCTCGACGGCTGGATCGCCCGCGCCTCCACCACAGCCAAAGACCCCTCCGGAATCACAAACCCCACCGGCAGCGCACCATGGTCTACCTCTTTCTTCGGCTGCTTCGACCCTATCGATACGTGCGCGGTCACTTGTTGTTGTCCTTGCGTCACTTTTGGGAAGACGCATCATCGGCTGCATAAGGAGGGGGGGTTGGAGGGGTGGAGTGTGCTTAATGCTTCGGTATGTTGTTCTCATGGATTTGATAGTTTTGAGTGAGATTGGGGCTGATGTGTGTGGTAGTGTTTGGGCTGGTGGGCGATGTCCTGCGTGGGCGCCCATTGTGTACCGAATCTGTTGCAACGACATGATATCCGCACGCGCGCGCGGCCGCAGTTGAGCGGGAATTTCGTGGTGGATTTTTTTAAGGTGGGTTTTTCAACGATGTTCTGCTGCTAAGTGGCTCTATCTGTTGTGGGTGTTGTTGCTGATGTTGCAGTAGTCCTGGTGCTGCTCGTGCTGCGATCTCGTTCAGCAGGACAAGGAGGCTGAGCGTTTGGTGGCTTTGGAGAGGAATGGGGTCGATCTTCAGCCGAGCAGGATGGAGGCGATGTCATATAAGCCACTATAAGCCTGTGTTGGTATTACTCAAGTACAGGTCTAGGCGAGGTCGTTGAGGCTAAGGAATTTTCGTGGCTCGGTGGATGTGTGCTATTCGCTGATTGAGTCTCGCGAGTTTTGTACAAGCTGTTTCTTGATTCGCCCACTTATTCGGATTTACCTTGATGGTAATGCAAAGCTTTACACCGCTATCATTCTCGAAGATGTTCCCCGGCGTACCGCGACTCAGACACTTCTAAGGGGATGAGCTCACAATCGTGGCAGCAGACGGTCGGCATGGTCCAAAACGGCCCACAAACGATATGCTGATCAATAATC
>JAABUL010001478.1_pt1 | contig 44680 bp, 35 predicted proteins | sample 5559151 | NCBI WGS metagenome assembly JAABUL01 (sample SAMN10711876, study PRJNA513368) | rock metagenome | isolation source: Antarctica rocks | place: Antarctica: Victoria Land, Pudding Butte sud
TCTCGCTCCTTCAAGAGAGTAGGTCTAGCGTGGAGGCGAAGAAAAAACTTCGGGTATCGGGATTCTTGTCGATGCCCTGTGGGCGATGGTTGGAGCCTTTGACATGTATCGATATCTCAACAGCCATGATCACTCGCGATTGCGACTTACCTTCAACAACACGACAGCAACCAAATATGGTGCCTGCAAGCCCTAAAATATTGAAACCCCTAACAAAAGACCAGCAAAGAAAATTGGGGCACGCTTTCCTTTACTGCACCGAAGAGCTTAGCCGTATACACGACCATACAGCCCGGTATTCAAGACACCGCTGCCAATTTGCCACAGCATCGACCCTATGATAACAGGAGGCCAAACCTGTGTAATCGTGGATCCGAAATTCAACCCATGAAATTTGAGTCGGGAAATCATTCCAAGTTTCCGTTCCAAACACTCAGGCCGGTTTTTCTGGAATGCATCATCAAGCGAGTTCGGATAACAGGGTCCTTGGCTTCATGATCGCTAAAAGATGGAATGACGGTATGACTATGGGCCTACGTTGGTTATGGCAAAGTCGTGTAATCGTCGAATCACTCATAAATCCATAGCTTGGTGGACAGTGATCATGAAAAGTTTCAATAAGTGTAGATTTTGGAAATCCTGGCCTGACTATTTTCGCCAGGTATGTAAGTGTGAGGCGTCGGCGAGGCTCCAGAGTCAGCTCTGTGTATATTTGAGGGCTTGAGACTCTGAATTCATTGCCACATTCTCGTGCACACCATGTTTCTGTTTTCACTTGAGTTGCTCAAGGTTTGTTAGCCTCAAAGACCTGGTCTGTTGCGTTATGGTTTGCTTGGAGCATATTCTTCTTTGATATTGCAGGGCTTATAGTCAATACCAGAATCGTGATAAAAGTCTACAGTGACTACGACTGCGACATAGCTTTGGTCAAGTACAAGTGAGCCTAATCGCCTACATTGGTGATTGCGCGATCGTCTCGGATGGCGCCCACAGTGTTCAATTGACTCACGTCGATAACCCATGTGGTGGTGCGTATGAGATCGCTTACTCGACGCCCCAATTGCACATATACCGCGGGCTTATGGCGTACAGCCACCTTAAAACCGGATTGCTGTGTTGGTCGCAATGCAATAAGCACCATTGCATTGCTGTACAGCCTTGGAGACCATTCGCACCCTCAATTTGGGCTGTATTGCGCTTTCCACTGCAAGCTCTTCGACTGCGACGAGTGATAGTCCATCGACTTAGGCGAAGAGGAGCTCCCATGTAGCGGTCTTGTCTTCCAAGCCGTCTGTAAAGTCATAGTCTTCAGCTAAAGAACAGTCCTCCTTTTCCCATCCTCATCTTCAAAGCCGGTCACACGAGGCGCAAGCGTCATCAACAGCAACCTTAGAAAGAGCGGAGTGGTTGCTATAGCTGTCGTGATTCCCGCGCTGAACCTATTCGTTGCCCTGGTTGTCGACTTCGGAGTATATAAGGCGGACGGCTTCGTAAGAACCGGAGGAATGGAAAGTCTATTGTCGAGAAATGGGAGAGCGAGAAGGGGCGTCGGTGTGACTGATAGTAGGGCAAGGCAGCATCATACTTCTATCCGTAAAGCCCGTGACGAGGGGGTTTGGGAAAGTCCATCAAGTGTGGATCTAGAAGACGACGCAGCCTCCAATGCTCGCGCTCAAAGCTGGTGAGTTTTGGGCGCGGATCGGCCTCCTATTGTCCGCCAAAGTCATGGAGTAGCACCCAATCCAAACTTCGTGCCTGGAAGGTGCTTCCAAACGGTTCGTCTGCTCGCTTGTTGTATTCCTCGGCGGCAACCCTCTTGGCTATGCACCCTTCATCTTGCTCTCTTCCTCTATGCCGATCCCCAAACAGAATGCCACCCTCATTGCTGCCGGCCCGTACGTCATGCTCAATGTAATCCAGTCCTCCACCCTCCACATTCTCGGATCGCAGAATGCTTCTGCTCCCAAACCCATGTAACTTCCGTACAAGTATAACGTGTCGCACAGCAAAGTCCCGAAGAGAACGATCTTCCATATCTCGACAGAGGCCGTGGAGCGCAGGAGGACAGCTTGTAGCCACGCGGATAGAAGCAGATGGCCAGCTAGCTGGGCGTAAACTGGATATGTAAGTGGGGAGTAGGTGGCTCGAGGAGAGAGGGAGAGGAGGTAGGGAGATGGCGAGAAGACGTTGATGCAGGTGCCGAAGAGAGCGGCTACAGGCTCGAAGTAGAGGAACAGGACGCGGTAGGGCAGCGAAAATTGGGAGTGGGAGACAGATTCCATCGCTTAGAACTGCCGTGGAGTAGTAGGATTGCTATATCATGCAGTTAGAACAAATAGGAGATGGAGCGTAGTGAAGGCACAATTATCTGAGGCTGCTGTAAATTGTACAATCCATCGACGATCCCTAAACAGACATGACGTCATTACGAGGCCATGAAGGCGGCGATTGTAAGGGGTACCCATATACGCGCTCCCATAGATACGCTTCATTGACACCAATCGCGCAAGATGCCACCTCTGTCAAAGATCCCGTCATAGAGAATGGAACCTCGTTTCGATATGTGTTAGGCTAGACTGGAGCCTCAAAGAAGCATAGTGTCGACGTTCCCTGTTGAAGCTCCTGCCTTGGAATATTTTTCAATTCAGCCTGTGTTCACTGTACAGAACCGACAATCAAGAGAACTCGATTGCGATGGGACTCAACCATGAGATTCTTTGCATCTGTGGCCTAAGTGGCTGGGCACTGTCTCCTAGTCCGGACATATCATGCTGTGCCGAAAGCTGAATCGTGCTTACAGTAGCAATGCTGACTCGAGCCTATAACCTGCACAAAATCATTTATTAAGCAATGAATTCAAGATCTGGACTTACATAGCGCTGCCATCTTTTGCATCTCGGTCCTCGTTGTGCATGAGATCCCTCTTTGGTTACCTGAATTGTTCCCTTGACCACTGACATACATGTGCTTGTCGTTGGGCGATTGGCAAATAACTCATGGTAGCTTGTCGATGAGCATACCTGCTAGGACATCATTGTCTGCTTTGCCTCATGAGAGCATTAGAATCACGAATGGGAGTTTTTTGGTCAGCCTCATCACGATAGAACGCTCTAAGTGCAGATGCCTTCTCTTCGCAGACCCTGTCTTATATCCTCTTCCATCTCCTCGATCGAAGCTGCTTCTTCAATGCCCTGTCAGTGTTCTCCAACCGTTGGACAATCTGTCTATACCTCAGATTGTTCGAAAATCTATAAGCCCTTGAAGATATTTATTACGACTTCTTGACTCCCCTGATTTAGCCTTTGCTTCTGGTCTTGACTTGACGACCTCGAGACAAGAAGGCTAGATAGCCTTGCAACAGAATGGTCAATCATAGAACAATGATGCTGAAGGACGCCTATAAGGTGCTATTTTGAGGTCTTACGTCTGCAATCAATTGCTCACCTTTCTAGGGTGTCACCATACTATCTTGCGCCTTGGCGATTATTGGTGCAATCGCGCGAACCTTGATCCGATTTCGTGGCCGTCAACTGCATGTTCTAGATGAAGCGTTATTGCTATTCGCGTGCTTTTGCCTTTTGGCAGCGACAATATTACTTATCAAGGGAGCCTCGTCGCTGTATCTAGTCGAACAGTTGCAATTGACCCCAGAGGCGGTAGCCTTGGTAACAGTGCAGCAGATTAGTGCGGTCATCGTTAAATTACAACAAGAAGAATACGTCTTTGATATCCTAATATGGCTCTCGATTTTCGCAGTCAAGTTTTGCTATCTCTCATTCTTCGGACAACTGATTGATCGACTCTCACGAATCACTACTTATTGGAGGTTGACGCTGGCTGTCACCTGTTTTGCCTGCGTGTTCAATGTTTTTTCGTCGTTTATCGCTTGCCCTAAATTGGGTAACAGCAGTCGTAATATGTCTCATCCCATTCTTGACCACGAATGCTAAGAGATATTTAGTTCAATGTCTAATCCCATACTACATTCGCAGGACCTTTGCAGTTGAAGCCACAACGATTGCCTCCGACCTTCTCTGTGATATCATGAGTAAGTATCTGTTAGGTGGCAAAGCACACAGCACTATATTAGCAAGTCCTAGCCATTCCACCCTACCTTGCCTGGAAAGTCAAAATCAATCGGCGCCAAGAGATAGGCCTTGCATTTTCCCTCTGCCTCAGCATTTGCTTGGTCCTCACTGCTATCATCCGTATCAGTCAGGTCCACACTCAAACATACAACATCTGGGCCACTTTCTGGCAGCAGCTGGAAGGTTGTGTTTCCATTTTGATGGTCTCTTTGACCGCAATTCGAACACTCTTTGTCTCCAGCTCGCATAAGTCTAGACAAAGGGACTAAAGGCCCATTCACTCTTACCGAAAGTCATGGTATAGGTACAAGAATTCTATAGGGCGCGAGGGACGGGTGATGGGAAGGGCCAGGATCGAAATTACACTGCCCTCTGCGACTTTGACGGGAATGAGAACGTTCATCAGGGGAAGCCCAAGGGGGTCCTTCCCACCAACCCATGTTCATCATACGAACGACCCAGGCAACAACGCAATAAACGTGACGCATGACTTGAAGTGGGACAGTGATAGCATTACCCCGCTTCACTCTCTGGCCCAATACGGCAGTTTGACATCACAGAGGTCTCGGGAGCACTCTCCGATTCGAGAGTTATAACGGAAATAGCCTAGGAGGTTCAGAGGCATGCACCGTTGTCAGTGGAATATCCTGTTTCGACTGGAGTATGTGAATACACAGTCGCCATTCTATAACAAGTACTTGGTGCCGCAGACCAGAGAGAAGAGAGCGATCTCGAGCAACACCTACATGACAACAAGATAATGAAAGTACACTGGAAAATGGCGGCAATGCGACAAGCTCAGGGAATCTGTCAACCTGGATTTACAAACCTGAGCCGGGATGAGGTTTCTTCGGGAGATTACTTGGATTTTCCTTCCACAGAGCAAGAAGGAATTTTTACAGGAATGGGTAAACGGCTCACTGAAGCTTGAGCAATTGATTTTTAGATAAGCTTCTGATTGAACACCTCAACCCCTGTCAATCAAGTTGATCAGCAAGTCACGCTTATGATTAAACCTTGACGCTGCCAAGGTTCGCAACAGTGCAAACCGTGCGTTTTAGGCCTTAAACCAAACTGAACTGCCGGCCCTGATCCTAAACCGTGCGTTTTTTGCTCCAAACCAAACTGCACGGTTTAAACTGATAGTGTACGCTAGTTTAGGCCTTATAGTGTTATCTAATTGGGGCTCGATCGAAGAACCCTGATTCGATTATCTAATCTATCGGATCGTCGGGTCGCTTGCCAGTCGACCTAGTGATAACAAAATCAATACTAATTTTTACTCGTCAATAAGATTTTTAAGCGACCTTTATCTTTATTTCAGGGTTGCATCGAGGGCTAACCTAAACATCAAGATATCTATAAACTATCAGTGCAAATCGTGGTGTAGACTCTCCAAACCAAACTGCACGGTTTGCCAGATGCCCTAAACTGAACTGCACTAAACGGTTTAAACTGATAGTGCACCGATAGTGTGAAACGGTTTGCAAACGCTTGCGAACCTTGGACGCTGCGCAGCAGCTACACTGATTTCGACGCGACACGCGTGCTTTAGTCACCAATCTTACATCAAAGTCACCCACCATCACGTCCAGTACCGGAGATCTGACACTCCAGTTATGAGTCTTTCTAATAGGTGGTTGCAACCATGTCAACAGGCAGCCCAGACAGGCGAGGATGACTCTAATAGCGATGACGGCGCCGAGGACATCAAAGCTACGCTTTAGACGTCCTTATCTGAGGTCCAGACCGCAGGATCGTTCGCGATATTTGGACAATGCGTGAATGCTTCTTCCCCCGGATTGTGTGTCGAAGGCCTTGGTCTAGTCGGTCTTCCACTCACCGAGCATATCGCAGGAGCCATGATCGCTCTTTGTCATCAAGCGCCGTATGGCAAAGTTGCATAAATATGTCACGATATTCTTAGGGGCGAATCAGCTGACGAACGTGTAGGAAGAGAGACCGTCGTCAATAAGTCGGTACGCAAGACATGGGAGCTCGATCCAGATCGCTTCGAATGTCTGAACCCGGAGTGGCAAGTGAGTATGCAAGAAATCGCGTCTAGCGCAGCCCAACAGCTAGGTCTCCCTGAAGATATCTCGGTAATAGCCGAGCTATACAAGTTGTTGCTATACGAAGAAGGTGCGATGTTTAAAGCCCATCAAGAGTAGGTTTTGTTGTCTCCAAATTTAGCCCCTGTGAAGCCTTCACCCTGACTTATTTGAAGCACCGAGAAATCCAATGGCATGTTCGGAACTTTAGTGATCTCTCTGCCTTCGAAGCACGAAGGAGGAGATACCATAGCTTGTCATCATGGCGAGACAAAACGTTTTGTGACAGCAGCTGGTTCTGCTTATAGAATGGATTACATTCCATGGTAGGACCTCTCAAGTCTGCTACCGATCTTAGCCATTGATGACCGCAGGTATGCAGACGTCGTCCACGAAGTGCAGCCAGTCACCTCTGGATACCGTCTAGTAATCCTGTATAACCTCGTACAGACGTCACCTGGCCCAATGCCAACAGCGGCACACCTCCTCCACGAAAAGAACGCAATGAGGAAAGCCCTCGCTGCATGGAACCGTGGTATAAAGAGAGGTAATATAAATACACCAAGATTCTTGGTGTACCAGCTTGATCATAAGTACACCGAAGCGAGTCTCGGTCTCGACTCTCTGAAAGGACTTGATAAGGCCAGAGCGGATTATCTCATGGAAGTCTGTGGCCTGTGCCCAGACTAGTGTCGGCTTCTCTCTCGCCAGCTCGGAGAAAAAGGAATCTGGTGGGTGCGAAGATGGTGGATATGGCTGTTCTGATGGGCAGAGTGGGTTCCACCCAATCGAAGAAGTAGTCGAGTCAAGTTTAGAGCTCAAGCGCATGGTGGACTTCGATGGAACCCTGCTTGCTGAAAGCCTAAGTCTGGCAGAGGACGATTTCATCCAAGAAGACGCTTTTGAGGGTGATCCTGATAGGGAGAATTACGAGGGTTACATGGGCAATTGGGGCCCTGATGCCACTCTCTTCTACAATGACTCGGTACGTCGTAGCGCACCCATCGTCCACTTATCTGGTAGCTGAGCTTCATTACAGGTCTTCTTGCTAGTGCCTTTCACCTCGCGCACCAAGTGGCTCAAAAGCGAGGTCTGCAAGCAGCACGTGGATATCAATAATTGGATTCAGCGAGCATACAGTCGTGTAAGCAACCGGGCTGAAACACCATAAAACCTGCAAGAAGATCTTTATTTTCTCGCGAAGCTTGCTATCGGCTGCCAAGTCCTATCACAATTACCCAAGAGGCGATGGTGCGTGGACAATGGTCAGTCCTTTCCGGCAGTAGACGCTCAGTGGCCTATCAAGGCCGCTATCGTGCTTGACAGACAAGATCTCTTCGAGGAACGTCTCCGTACGAAACTGCCGATACCCGGTGAGTGTTTTCGAGACATCGGTAAAGGCGTGTGGCAGTTCAATCTCGACAACGATCATGCACGGCCAGGGTACGTTTTATCTAGGAATTGATCCTACAGCATACTACTTTCTAAACGGATGCTTACATTATTGCAAGCTTTCGTGTGCTCTTCAATCGCCGGCAAACCATTTGTGAGACAGTCAAGGCGACTTTGCATCTGTTGTCCGGTTTTAAACATCCTCTACCCGCGGGACCGGGAAATGATGTAAAAAGGCTGACAGATCTTCGTGGCTGGACGATATACTATCTATGCGGCAAGATCGAGCTTGGATAACCAGTCTCGAGGGACGATGGGAGTATTATTGCAACAATGTTCAAGTCCTATGGCAACAATCTCTCCTTAACTGAGTAGGTTGCAGCACGTATTCATTCTCTTAAAAGCGATTCTGACGGCTGATAGAGTCATCACTATGATGAAGCGAGGTTATAGTAAACTAGACATGCTCGTGGCGTTCATTGTCCTGCTCCAAGCTGATCATACAGAGGCATCGCTAGCAGAGAAGGGCGCAAAATCAGGTTTCGATTCTTTAGTCGAAGCTGTTTGTTCCCGCTTCTCTGTCCAATGCCAGCAGACGGGTACCAAGCACGATCACTCTGGCGACGAGACCTCACCAAGTGAGTGTCTCTCCAACGCTGATGACATTGCTATTTTCCTGCATCAGCTCGCCTCGAGAGGGGAATGGGATCTCCCCGTCACTCTTCTAAACAGATTGACCGCCAGCCTCGACCTAGTGCCTAACACTGCCCTCCACACCTTCTACATGTCTCTCCTCACAAAGCTGGCGACTCAACTGCAACCTCATCCAGAGTCGATACCCCTATATAGAGATTTCTTCTCACGCACCCTCCAAGTCTACCGATTCCAGTATATCCAGCCAAAACTCTCGGGCGGCGATTGGTCCTGTTCGCCCGAGGGCCGTGGCCACGGCCACTGCGCGGACTGTCAAAGATTGGATACCTTTCTCCTCGACCCTCAAAAGGCTGTCGAGCGATTTTCGGTCAGCAAAAATCCACGCCAGCATCTCCATCAATGCCTCAATTGTGTGGGACATAGCCATGGAACCGACCGGAGCACATATCCTGAAACGCTTGTCGTCAAAAAAGCGGAGACCAAGTCGCACAAAGCCTACAAAGCGTGGAAAGCGAGAGTTGGGGAGGCGGAGAAGCTTCTGGGGGCTATGGGTCAAACTATGCTTAAAGAGCTCCTTAGGGAGCAGTATACCGAGCTCATAGATCTAAGGAGTGTCAGGAAGACTTCTACAGGGCATCAAAGAGCGGGAGGCTCGTCTCGTAGTAAGACAGAGATCATTGACCCTACATAGCAAAGGACCTAGGCATGAATGGGATCACCACGAGGAAGGCGCAGAGCGAACCACGAACAGGGATCAGCTGTGGCATAAACAGCATCGGAACAATACCAGGGGAACTCCTGCTACTTCGCTACCTACAACCTGTGGTTTCAGGACTGCCACGAAGGAGAAGGCAACGAAGAGCTTCCGGGCTGAGGTCTGCATGTTCCACTGCCATAGTCGATGTAGGTGAGTACCTTACTTGGAATGAGCGAAGACCTGCAGTATTTCGAGTGGCGGGCAACGGGTCGCCTTGCTTGTGGTGGGGCCGCAGAGATCTATGCATCAGCTATCACAATCCAAATTGATTCCCTTGGGGTAAGTTCCCAAGATGGTTATCCAACACATGCTGGGAATACTACCAGCATTCGGTCCGCTCAATCACAAACCTCTTCGTTCCACATTGAACCACAAGTCGTCCTGACGCTCGGCTTCACCTGTTTCACCTTCATCAACATGCCCTCCTCACAATCCTCCCAGCCCCTGTCAGGCGCCTCCTCCTCCTTCATCCATTTTCCTCTTCCCGTCAGCTGTTCGAAAAGCGGACCCTCGCCGTGCCGCCCTTACCAGCGAAACTTTGGGATCCCCCTTGGTGCCGGGTATGGCGTCCTCGATGGCTTTTTACTGGAAATGGATTTCGTCGGGTTGGGGCTGGGCGGATGATCAGGTGTTCGGAGCAATCAGAGCAGATTTGCGGATAAGGATTTACGCCTTCTGACGCAAGGTTGGGGACGTAAGGTTTGGAGAGGAATTTGTTATCAAGAGTCCAAGTGCAGCTTTATGGTATAAGTTCTGTGTATGTTGCTGACGGGGGTTTTAGTCTGGGCGTGGCTTGGTCTCTGCACTTTGGGTGAGTGATGTAAGGTAGTCGAAGTTTTACAGACTTTTGTTCGTAGTGTGTATGTTTTCTAGTTTCGAAACGCTGCCCTATGCGTCGGTTTGACTATTGTCTAATATTCTGATAGTAGGAATGCTTATATACAGTCTGGCTTGTGATTCTGTCGATGTAGGTTGATAATTCTGGTATGGTTTAGTTTGGTCTAAAGTTGTGCCCGCTATGTATCACAATGGAGACTCATTCACCGGAGATTATGGAATGAGCGATGTTGTTCGCTATAAAGAGTCTCTATCCGTTTCGTCGTGCTGACGAAATTGCTAATCCAAATATCATCCGTAGATCTTTCACTTTTCCTAGAAGAATCAAGCTCGCCTATCCAGCCCGTGTCCGTTCCTCGATATAGACGTTGATGTCAGTCTGCTTATTGAACCAATAATTCCGCGTCTTCCATTCCTTCTCTGGCTTCGCGAGCCGAATATGGAAATCATGCACAATTTGCGGAACTAGCTTATAGATCTCGCTCAGAGAGATCTACCCCATCATGTAAGCCGCATAACACAAAGCCGCAGAACCGGGCAAGTACGTACATTTTTCCCAATGCAGGTGCGAGGGCCAGCACCGAAAACAACCATCGCTCTGTCCATGCGCAACGCATCGCCTTTGATCCAGCGGTCTGGATTGAAATCGTTGGCGTCCTCTCCAAAGACATGCTTGTCGTACTGCACAACGGCGCCGTTGACGCCAACACGGTAGCCTTCGGGGAAATGGAATCCAGAGATAAGTACTCCACCCGCGGGGACGAGTCGGGGCATTGTGAGACCGACGCTGGGATGGAGACGCATGCCTTCGTTGATGCACGCTTTAAGATAGGGAAGTTTGATCGCTTCTGCATAGGCGATGGGCATGGAAAGCGTGCCGTCAGTCGCAGCTGCGTCGATCTCAGCAGTTAACTTTGAATAGGCGGCTGGCTTGCGCATTAGGTGATAGAGGATACTGTTGATTGCGATGGCGGTAGTGTCGGCGCCGGCGAAGCTACGGGAGTTCTGTCAGAATCATAGGATTCTGCGCGCGAAAAACCTTGCGTTGGCCTAAGACTTACATCGAACTGTGAGACTCAACAGTGATATGTTGATGTGTGAAGTTGATCTTCTCTCCTCGGTCGGCGTTGATCTCAAGCATTTTCCGAAGCATATCATGCTTCTCCTCGTTTCTTCTTGCGTCTAGCTCTTGCTTGCGCCTTTTCACCGCATTCTCGGAGGCGGTTTCGATATGCTTGACAGCTCCTAAGGCACCGCGAACGGATGGCGAGAGCAATACCGTTGACAAGAAATATGGTTTAGTCAGATAAGAGGGTAAAGTGCCGCCGATAGTGAAGGCGGGAAGAAGAGAGTCTATGGCTTTCATGTAGCCTCCAATGTCTGTCCGTTCATTCATGAAGCCAAACATCTTGCCGTAGAAAAGCTCGCCTAGCACATCAAAGGCGTACCTGGAGGACAGGTAAGCTACGACCAGATATGACTCCTGTTCAAAAACAAACTTGGATCAGGAGATTCCTAAAGCAAGGGCTCACTTACATATTGATCCACAGACCAAGATCGACTATGGATTCCTGCATTGCAAATCCGCGCATGGTCTCGCAAAACATTTGCGTGCAAGAGTCGATGGCCTTTTCGGATTCGAGGACGCTTGACATGGAATAGACGTTGTTAACGATGCGTCGGCGCTCCAAATGCTCTTTTTCATCGCGTGCAGGGAAATGACCAACGTAACCGTTGTTTGGTGGGGCCCAGGCATCGTAGTAGTCGGTCTGGTGGCGTGAGCAGCGCAGATGGAGACGGGATATGTATAAGCACCTTATTGAAAACAGTCCTAGTGCCGTAGATAGTCTAGACGGGTTAGACATATGTTCTAATCGAGTCAAAACGAGGGCATTACCTTTATAGCTTCTGGATCCGAGCAAGCGACCTCATTAGGCGCAATGCGAACAAGATAGCCTGAGTCGTTAAATCCGTGCGAAGCTGTATCGGATTCTGCCATGTATTACCGTGCTTGTTGTGCAGTGCGCGCTGAGTGTGCTCCATGTCCCCCGTGGCTGTCTTGAAAGCCACCCATCCTCGACTGATGGATGCTAGGAAGGGCCCCGGGATGGAACGAAGAGGGTGAAAGCAGCGGCAATAAATAATCCAGCCAACTGAATAAATGACGACAGCGAATATGGCCGTCGATATAGATAGTAGACTGTCGAAGTGCATTGTTAATCAGGCTTATCTGACGGAGAAAGCTTGAGAGTGTTTTTAAGCAGAGGGAAGGCGGAGGTAGTTCCCATATATTACGTACGAGGTCGTCCTTGGCAACCCTACACGAGAGCAGGGGGAGCACAACCAGAGTATGGACTGTGAAAGCGGTGACTTGACAGAACACAAGCCAGCTCGAGCCAGAACTTTGATTAGCGTATTTGCGGAGGTGGAAGAACGACAGAGAGAGGGTTTTCCCGGCTGAAAACGATGCGTTCGCGAGCTGAGGAGGGTGGGTGTTTATCTCCATACCCCAGAGGAACGCCCTATTAGGCTACCAGCCAACCGAAGCCAGCCACATCGGAAGGTTCCGTCCCGCCGTTGGCAAAAGGCGCCGGGGAAGGTAGAGCCGATGTTAAGCCGGGTTCGGTCTGGTGCCGAAAACCTGGTAAACTCTCTGCTTGTCAAAGCCATGCGCCGCAGCAGCAACACGGGGCAGTCTCCATTCAGTCTCTACCCTCCATAATGTGCGGTGTAACGAGATCGAGGCACGTTCACTTATATTTCTTATCCTAGCTTGTACATTTAGGATAGCCTTAGACCTTGTGCCGCCATAGGTGAGCCCGCGATATCGTCTGAGACACGCAGTTAAGAAAACACCAATTGGTGATAAAAGAGTCAGGTGGCTAGATCGTGTCAACGAACTATAACAACAAACTGCACCATGCCAGGAGCAAGTAGGGCTGTGCCTCTCAATGACCTCAACCACTCAGATGGAGCCACAAGCTGGCTGGACCAGGAGAGAGCGCCAGCCGCACCGGACACGGTTAAGGATCTCCTTGGAGGACCCGTAAGTGGATTGAAGACCACGACTTACCGTACAACGATGGAACAGACCTTTGACTACAGGCTGAGACGGAAGAGATCTGTAAACGATTTGACTACCGCTATATACGAGCCTTGCTCTAGCAAGTACTATTGATGACAGCTTTTTGGTAAGCCTTAATGATACGCTCAGGCACTCATCGATCCCCGTTGTCCTAGCTTGCCTAACCGCACAGGAATGGGACTACCTCCAGAGTCTAGACGCTGATGTGAGGAATGGCCTTGCTGCACAACCGGACATAGCCTGATTGCCTCGTTTGACTGATTTTCGTTCTGGCGAAGCGAGACGCTCAGTTACGTCAGGGACGATACGAGCAAAGCTTTCACGTCGAAATGTGCCGAGGTCACGAGCGTTCGAAGGAATGGCCTTGCTGCATAACCAGACATAGCTTGATTGCCTCGTTTGACTGATTTTCGTTCTGGCAAAGCGAGACGCTCAATTACGTCAGGTACGATACGAGCAAAGCTTTCACGTCGAAACATGCCGGCCATCAGTGCTCAACGTTCTTATTCCCGACTCCCATTCCTTACGCTTAGTGTTATATGTGTTTCAACTAGATCATAATCCGGTTCAAGTACTGAACCTAGATCCGACGCTATTCCTGCAGGATGCATCTTGTGCAATACTTTCTCTCTAGTAATTTGACTGTCCAACAGCAAAGGTCAAGCCTGACTGTCATTCAAGTTGTGACCGAAAGGAAATCTAGTAGAGTGCTACCTCAAAGCCCACGCGCGGCCAGCGCACCTTTCAGCGTCTGCTGGAACTTCATTACATGGTCAGGCCCAATCATCGTGTAATGTTCGCCATCCACCTCGTGAAACCTAACACCACCACGCACGAAATCAGCCCAGTGGCTCAATTTAGTCTCCCGGTACTCTTTGCGCGTACGCGCTACTATCTTGAGCGGCTGGCAGTAGAAAACATCCATGTTCGCCACGGAGCCCGAAGGGTCGTACTCCCAGCCGATTCTCTGCAGTGACCACGCTACCTTGATCCACGTCGATAACGACAAGGGGGTGAGCGCTAACTCTGCACAGCGCTGCTGGTCACTTTCCGCCAGTAATTTCTTGACTTGCTCGGGCTCTGCGAGTTTTCGTAGCTCATCGACCAGATCCTCCGAGCGCTGCTCGGTGATAACACCGCAGAAGTGAGCTATATGCAGGAGCCCTGCCGTCCAGTCCAGCATACGCATTCGGTCCTTGATATGTGGAGGCAGGTTGAAGACGCCCAGGAACTGGACGGTGTCACCATTAGCAATGAGGAGCTTGGTGATTTCGAAGGCGAGCATACTGCCGTAAGAGTAGCCAGCGACTGCGTAGGGTCCACGCGGCTGCTGCTTCTTTAGTGCGTGGTAGTAGGTTGCCACCACGTCAATCAGATCCTTGAAGGCTTCTTCGCCTGGATTGAAGCCACGCGCTCGTAGAGCGTGAATTGGCCGGTCCGGAAAGTGTTGGGCCAGCCCCAGGAAGACGAGAATCTCGCCTATGCCGGGGTGAATGAGCCATAGGGGGATCTGAGAGCCATTGTATTGGACGGTGACGACTGGATTATATTTTCCTTCGTACTTAGAGAACTGGAGTTGTTTGATGGCTGATGCAAGCGAGCGGATAGTCGAATTAGTCAGAATAGTGATCATTGGAATATCATCGATTTCAAATGCCTTTTCGCAAGCGCTCTTCAGTCTGATAAGATCCACGGAGCTGATGCCGGTATCAAGAACGAATGTATCGATGCCCATTTCCAGGTTATCGAGACCCAGCGACTCAGCAACAACAGTCATTAATGCACTCTCTGCATCATTTTGTGGCTCGGAGAAGTGCGAACCACGGTATGACTGGAGCATCTGAACATTGAAAGATTCTTGATCTCCGTATTGGCCTTGCACTAATGACGCTTGGATCTTTGCGCGGGATAGCTTGCCGAGCGCTGTTTTCTCCAATCGACCTGGAGTAAGTGGCAGTACATGTGGCCGAGCACCTGCGAACCGCATCACAATGCGAATAATCGAGTGCAGAGTTTCCATGCGAGCCGCACTGTCATTTGCCTCGTATGCGTGCTGATATAAGACAAAGATATTTTCGGTGTTGGAGCCAGACGGACGGTGCGCGAAGCAGACAACAAACGATTGGGTGACGCCCCTGATCCTGGCCTGATCAATCGCGACTTCAAGTTCGTGAGGGAGGTATTTTATTCCATTGATGATTATTAGCTCCTTTGATCTGCCAACGAGCTTTAGATTACCATCGGAGTCGATTCTAGCCAAGTCGCCGGTCTTGAACCATCCGTCGTTCGTGAATGCGTTCTGTGTCGCCGGGTCATCATTGAAATACCTTTCGAACACGATGGGACCCTGAATCTCAAGGCCACCCTCCGCAACGGAAGAGCTATCCCTTATTTTCGACTGGATATGTGCATCAGAGATCGGTGCAATTCGCATGTCGATGCCAGGTACACATTTCCCGAGCGCTGCAAACTCACGGCGAGCCTTTATGTCAAGATCCGGGCAGTTCCTATTGAAAATGGCCCCGGCACAGGTCTCGGTCATGCCAAAGCCAGGTGTGATGATGTTCGCGTCGGTGATACCCAGCCTTGTAAGATGCTCGGTTACTCTAGCACACACATGAACGTTGTTCAGTTCTCCACCCGAAGCAATGTAAAGTAGATGATATAGGTTGATATCTTGAGTGTCTTGAGCGGACACCGTGTCCAAGACTCTTTGAAGCTTGTCCAGGAAGAAATTTGGAGCAAATTTCCTCGCGACACGATGCTTAGAAAGAAGACGGAGAAACAGAAGAGGGTTTTCGAGCACTTCTACAGCTGGTACATGGACCTGATTAAGCCCCGCGTACATGGCGCACAGGTGTATCTCCACCAGACTTGCAACATGGTCAAGCGCGACCCAATTGAGAAGAGCAGACCCTTGTGGTAGTGGCATGCCGGATAATTTACCAGTTATAGCTGCGAATAATTGCTTGTGGGTCAGGCAGACTGCCTTGGCGTTGCCGGTGCTTCCAGAAGTGAGCATCAGGACTGCCACGCCTTCCGTAGAGCATGTTGCAAGATTCTTATGACTATTCGAGTGACAATAAGAAAGTCCGTCGGTAAGTCCTTTGACCGCGATTTCAGTGTGCCCATTGGTACCATCATTCTCGACATCGTTGGCTGGACCATTGGTAGTACCGTTGATCGACTCGGCAAGTATATTGCGATGGTCGTCCAATGAACATTTCCGGAAGGCATGAGGGTGCCACACCAATGCATACTTTACAAGACTCCCCCAGTTTGTGCGACAGGATTGGGCCAGAGTCCATCAGCGCGCAGACTTGGCGCTTTGAAGGAAGCGCACAGTAGCGTCGGGGCGACGGAGATTATTGTTTACGCGGTAACTGGCGGTCCCCACCACACCTCGGCAAGCGCGCTGTACTTGCCGATGGGTACGAGAAAGCGAAACCGGTAGGCCTTCAGCCTTGTAAATTATCCCATACTCAGAAGGGTTTCCCATCACACAGGAGCTTTGACTTCTGAATAATTCTTTGCCTCTTTCAGCGATCGAACGATTCTTTTTGAGCTTGGCTCTCACATATCCCATGCTCTGTACACACGTTGACATCTTCCGCTTTAAAACCCGATCGGGTTAAAACTCCGTTGTGGCTCATAGAGCCTTTGCAGGATCCATCCATCTGGCCCGGACGGAGGAATCGGGATGAACCTAGCAGGACACCCGCAAGGAATGAAAGATTTTACTTGCATTTTAAGGCGGCAGCATGACTCTTCCAATTGGGCTGATCTCTAAAGTGGGGTTCCCATCTCACTGAATTCAGAACAGAGGAAGAGGTCCTCTAAGTGAGAATCCGACGGATATCCGGGTAATCTGACGTCGCGTCAGCTATGGGGGCGGCGTAGGTGCCATCGCGCACCTTCGAATCGATCCAATCACAAACCGAATGGGTTGCATTGACATCGTAGCATGGTTTTCGCAACGAGTCAATCTCATGTACCTCGGGTTCTATTACTCTTTGGCAATGTCGCTGCGGCCATCTAGAAGTACGAGCTCCTTCCCCGTCTTCCTCTCCGACAGCCCAGCCCAAAGCAAGCTTCGCTCCCACCTAACCACCGAAATGAAGTCCAAAATCAAAGACCCCGCCCTCGAACATATCCTCATTCCAACTACAGGCGTCGGCTGCCGTCGTCCCACCCCAGGCATCAATTACCTTTCCGCGCTTAGGGCTCCGAATGTGACCATTGCCTATGGTACCATAGCCAAGATAACGGCTCACGGGGCCATCTCCGCCAGTGACCCAGACTCCCATCATGACCTTGATGTCCTCATCTGTGCTACTGGCTTCGAAACTACTTACACGCCTCGCTTCCCCATCATCAACGGGGTAGGTCTCAATCTCCAAGAGAAATGGTCGCCAGATAAAGGCAGACCAGCGGCCTACTTCACGACCGCGGTGCCTGACTACCCAAATTACATGATGTTCTTCGGGCCTGGCAATCCGTGGGCGAGCGGAAGCTTCTTGGCGATGATAGAAGCGCAGGCCGAGTACATACTCAAGCTCATAGATCGGTATCAGAGCGAGAATTGGCACTCGTTTGCGCCGAAGACGGAGGTTGTGGACGAGCTCATGGTGTACTCAACAAAGGTTCTGAAAAAAACGGTATGGGCTGAAAATTGCAGCTCCTGGTACAAGCAAGGAAATAAGCGCAGCGCAGACTCTAAACTCGATGATGATGACAAAGACGCGGCTCGCCAAGCGGCCGCCGAGTCACTAACAATATGGCCCGGCAGTGGCCCCCATTTTATCGAGGCAATGGCCGAGCTTAGATCGGAGGACTGGGATATTAAGTGTAGAGGGAACAGATTCGAGTGGTTGGGGAATGGTTTTAGTCGTACTGAGTGCGATCCGGACAGTGATAAGGCGTGGTACATCAGGCAGAGGGATGAGGGGCCGCTTTTAAGTCGAGAGAAGAGGAGGAAGGTTAGGACGAGGAAGGGTGAGTGTGGAGTATGGGGTATGGCGATTTAGAATTTAATGTCGAGACCCGTTTCAAGCATGTCGTAAACTTGTGTTGTATGAAATCATCGTACCGCAAAAACCGAGACTAGCCACAACTCAGACTGGCAGTCATCTTTTGACTCCCTTTCCTCCCACAAGATTCAGCGCAGAGTACCTTCCCACCGCCCAAATTCCCTTTCCCGCCAATCAACGTCTCCTCGTCTGTCTCCACAGTTCCTTGTTCCACATTCCCCCTTCTCCTGCTGGGCCCGCCGTTGCCACTGTTACTGTTCTGAGTCCGCGCCATCGTATAACTCGGATCGCTCTTCCGCTTTGAGCTGCTGAGACCTGCATACTTACCCAGGAGTGGGCGCAATGTTGGTAGGCAGGCGCTGACGACGGCGATGCAAGTCTCGACCACGGACCAGATGGCTCCGTTGGTGTCAGCCCCTGATTAGCTGTTTTAGCAGATGGAGAAGAGAATGGGGAAAGGGAGGGAAAGAGAAACGTACAGCTGCGGTCTTCTAGGGACACTTTGCTCACGTAGGTCGCGCGGACGATGCTGATGCAACAAACACTTTTAATGAAGAGTGATCAGTGGCAGCCGTACATTCACCATTGATCAAACTTACAAACCCCCCAGTAAAAACATCCCCGAAACCTGCGCCTTCCTCCCGCTATTGATCTGCAGCCGCCACACCAAAGGCATTGGCAGTAATAAGATCACAAAATCCGTTACCACATTGATGGAACTGACAATCACAAGCTCGACATCCAGATTCACGCATCGTGGTTTGACGGCTGGGTTCCAATCGGCATTGATGGGCAGGCATTGTAGGAGATTGACCATCGCCGCCGTCAAGCTATACGCAGCGACGAACGCGCCTGTAATGTAGAGAGTAATGATGAAGCGGCGGACGGGGAAGATCCGCTTGTAGAGCAGGAGGATAGAGATCTTGGTAGCAAGGATAGCGGGGTTGTACAGGATTTCTGCTGCGAGTATGCCCTTGCCAAAAGCTGGGAAGTCGGTGACCAGTATCAAGTGGCGCCCGAGACCGTAATGTACATTCACGATTACCATTATCACGAATATGGAGGTGAAGAGGAGACCGATGAGGATGCCGTAGTCGTCAGGCCCGATGGCGTTGCGGGCAACGCGGCGACTGGTAAAGCGCAGAGCGACGGCGATGTAAGCGGTGGAGAGACATATTGCTGAGGATGCGATGAGGTCAGACCGCTTGTCGTCAGCGGCGTGAGCGGTCTGGTAGGCGATTGCGGAAGGGGGAAGGGTCATGATGGGTGGGGCTAGGAGAAAAATGTTTGCAGCAAGAGATCAAAGATGTGAGATCTTCATGTGAGTATAGCAAAAATCCGTGGGACCAGATGTCCATTTTAAAGCCAAGAATCCTGCAAGAACCATCTCATGTATCTAGACACATAGCATCGCCTCTCTGCAATGGACCCATTACGAGCGTAGATCGGATGTCTCGTCGTGATCGAATGCCGTCGGCATAATGGTCATTAGCTGCGCCACTTTCAGGATCATTCTGCCGGCAGCGAAAATTGCGAGCAGCCCAGGTGCTTCGAGGTTGCTCGAAGACATGCCTGTAGGGTACTCCATGCGGACGCGCCATGTGATCGCCATTTCGTAGGGGTTCGCCGGAGTCGATTGCGTAAATAAGGTCCAGGAGCTGAAACAGCAGCGCGCCACAGTCCGGTTTGGAGAGCGACCTTCTTCATCAGAGGCTGCTTCGCACGAATCCTCGTTGGTCAAGGATCAAGTGTCAGGCGATGTTGCATGCAATCTGCTGATGTATCAAAGTGAAGACGCAGTTATTCCAGGATGAGAAGATGACTTCGTGTGGGATTGAGTGCAGAGCTTGGATGGATATATCGCCTTAATTTGCTACGCATGCATCCACCAACGTGTGACCATTTCAAGTTTAGCGGATCTTGTTCCGACTGGCCAATAAACGCGCAGTAGGCGGTTATTTCCCGATGGATGCTTCCGTGGCAGGAAAACGGAAACAAACATTCTTTTCGGCTTATTGGGAGTCGCGGCTTCAGAAAACGTTATAGTTGGTGCGCAAGAGCGATAACACTTTGATGCGTAAACGTCCTTCGCTTGCGTAGGACTCCGCATCGCTTGCGCCTCTGCATATGCATTAATATAAGAGCACCAATCAATGAGATCTAGCAACTGCAAGTTGCAGGACACTGGACCAAGCGATTGAAGCACAGGGGTGGGGCCTGGATTTACGGCACGAATAGGAGAGCCCTGCAGGACAGGAGGACTAGTGCCGGGGATAAGAGAGATTAAGAGATTAGTGCTTGGTCGTCTGTTATACTATTTTGTATAGCAATTGCTTATTGCACTTTTCTCTTTTCTCTTCTTCTTATTGTATTCGACTCTTTTAATTATTGTATATATTATTGTCTTTATAGTTATTTTTTCTATATTATTGTTTTGTAGTTGTTTTTTTCTATTATTGTTTTGCAGTTATTTTCTCTATTTCTTATTCTATTCTTTTAATTGTTGTATTTTGTTTATATAATATTTTGCAAAAATCAAACTACTAATATTGCTATTTCTAAGAAAATATCTAATACTTGTTGTATATTTTATATTAGAAAATCTATCTTTAAAATATAGTTAAATACTTATTTTAAATTAGAATTTAATACTTTATTATAGTAGATATCTAGAAATATCTTTTGTTATTGTTAGTTATTGTTTTTTTCTTTACAATTTTTTTGTTTTTTATAGTTCTCTTATTCTTTATTATTATTATTATCTAGAAATTTAAAAAAATAGTTCGAGAATAATATACAAAATATTGTTTTAAATAATAAAATTATTGCTCTCTATTTTAAAGTTAGAATAATAACAAAAATTATTATTATATAAAAGTATATAATAATAACAAGAGAATCTTTTATTATTTAGAAACTATAATTGCAGAATATAATAATAAATAATATATATATATTTGTTTCTATAGTTTCTATTAATCTAAAAATATTAATAGACTCGATATTTTTATAATAAATTTTTTATTTAAATTTAATAGTTTTGTTGTTATATTTTCTAGTATTTTATATTATTATCTAAACAATATCTTTTATAATAAACTAAATATTATAAATATTATAAAATCTATTATTAAATTTTTTTTCTATTATTGTAATAGATATAATTAATTTTTCTAATATAAAAAGTTTTCTAAATTTGTTTTATATTTTCGATATTTGTATTTTCGATATTTTTAGTTTTATTCTATATTTAACAATAAAATAGAAATTCTATTAAAATATTATTTTCTATTGTTAATATATAATAGATATAGCAAATTATAAAATCTTTGTTTTTATTAGATTATATTATTATAGTCAAATAATTAGATAATATTAGATTATAGATTTAAAAATATTTATTATTAATATTAGCAATCTATTTGCAATATATATATAATCTCTTTTACTTAGATCTTAGAATCTTAGCTACTTAATATACTATTAGATTATATAATGTAATTTATATATATATTGCAATAAATCTTTGTTATTATAGTTATCTACTAATCGAAATTTTATTTCTATCTTATTATATTATTGTTACAAGATTCTTCTAGAGATATATAGTCTAGAGTTTATATAGAATTAGTCTTAACAAATATATATAGATATTCTACTTCGAAATATATAGTTTGTTTTCTAATTTAATTATTATTACTAGAACTACTACTTATTGTAATACTTTTACAATTATTAGAAGTTTATTATTTGTATTATTCAAATAAGTTAAAATAATTCTTTATACTAAATATTATTTTATTTCGAGATAGAGTAAAAATTTACAAATATTTCTAAAAAGTAGTTTAAGTTTTTATTATTGTTAGTATTTTTGTAAAAAATATATCTTTCTGTTAATTCTATAAAAAACATTTCGATATCTATATTTAATAGACTATTTACTATTATAAATAATATCTATTATTAGTAAATTAAATATAACAAATACAATAATAGTAACAGCTGCAAATATAAGTATATATATATATTTTATTAGAAGATCTACAATCTTAATTGCTATTTTAATAAGATATAATATTTAACAATCTTATTATCTTCTTTATTTTCTAATATATCTAGTTTGTTAATTTTTGTATTAAAGAATATTCTATATAATTTAATATTATTACATAAATCTAATCTATTATTAAGTAGATCTCTGTTAATAAAAATAATAATACAAATATCTAAAAATATATTTTAATAGATATTTTGTTTCTGCTCTTTTAGATATAATTATATAAAATACTAAAATTAAATATATTAATCTATATATTTTTTATATAGATACAAATTATATTTTTATAAACAAAATTTCTAATATATTTATTGTTAATATTAATAAATTGTTGCAAATAAATTGTTTAACTATATTATCTATTTTACTATCTAATTTATATATATATTTTTTATTAGATCTTGTATCGAAATAGAATAGTAACTAAAAATATATTTACAATTTTTTCTTTTCTAAAAATATATTTATTAATAATAATATATTTTGCAATTAAGAAATTCTTAAATATATCTTAATTAACAATACTATTGCAACTTTTATTATATAAGAATAAGAAACAATATTTTTTAAAGAGAATTTTGCTAATATTTTTAAATATATAACAATAATAATATCTAATTAATAACTATTAGATTTTTAGTAAAATCTTGTTTTCTATATAAAAAAAAATCTGTTTTTTAAACTACAAATTGTCTCTTTTTTTCGATCTATTTGCAAAGATTTTATATTTTATATTAATATATTTTTTCGAATAATATATTTTTCTATACTATTTAAACAATTTTTTTATTGTTCTACTACTCTTTATCGATATTTCTTTTTATTAAAAAAGATAAAATATACTCTATAATTTTCTAAAACTTCGAAATAATAAAAAAAAGAAATAGTTAGATTATTAGATAAAGTTTCTAAATATTAAAATAGATAGTAAAATAATAAAAATACAACTATTTTCTGCTAAATTGCAACAAACTTGTAGTTTTATTATTATAATAGCAAAAACAAAAATACTATTGTATTAAATTCTAAGAATTCTAATAGATTTTCTATTCTTTTGTATTAAAATAATAGTATTAGAATATATTTTTCTAAATATCTTATATATCTTTTTAATAAGAAATATATAATATTACAATATTATTGTTTTTATAATAAATAATTTAATTTAATAATATTATTTTCTATTGTATTAAAACAATATTAAGATTCTACAATTTATTGCTTTTTAATTAATCTTTTATATATAAATAAATATATTTAGTTTCTAAAATATAAACAATTATTAAATATTATATAAAAATAATATATCTATTAATATTTTTTCTAAATACTACTTTATTTATATTAAAAGTAAGACTTTTTATATTAATATTTACAAAATATAAATAATTCTTTATATTTTATATTTTTAACTATTTTATTTTTGCAATAATAAGATTACTATTATTTATAATAATAATATTGCTATTATTATTAATCTTAATAAAAAATCTATTTGCAACAATTCTATAAATTTGCTGTAAAATATTGCTATAATTTTTGTTTTTAATAATATACTAATAAAGTTAATTTAAATTAATTCTATATTAAACAAATTTGTAAATCTACTATTACAAAATAAATACAAAATTATTGCTAATAAATATTTATAGTTAATATATTTTATTATTTAGATTTTTGCCATTTTTCTAACTTCTAATATATAGAGATATTTTTAGATCGAAATATAGTTTTTTTTCTATAGTAGAAACTTGCTATTATTATAAGAGATCTTTATTCGACAGTTTTTAAAAATTATATATAATATTGTTATCTTTATTTTAATTGCAATATTTTATCTATTATTATTTAAAGTTTTGTTAGTTAAATTGTTTATCTAAATCTCGATTGTATTAAAATAAAAACTATTAAAAATTATATTTACAATTTTTGCTCTATTTATATTAATAGAGACTATTTTAATTATATAATTTTTAGTAATTTGTTTCTTCTTTGTATTATACGCAATATTAAATATTGTTAGAATAACAATATTCTTTATAAATACAAAACTATTATACAAAATATCTTATTAAATATTCTATCTATCTTTAATATTACTATATAATTAGATACTATTTTTTATACTATTTTCTGTTTTGTTTTTGCAGATTTTCTGCAAATAGATAAATTTATATAAAATATATTGTAATGTTATAACTATAACATTCCAAACTCTGTCGTAACTTGTAGCCGAATTATATTATATATCAAAATAGCGTCTAGATCTTGTCTTAACAATAAAAAGTTTTTTCTTTGAGAATTTCTCTCTGAATTTTTACAGTTTATTTTTTTTATAATTGTAGATCTATCTTTCTATTTCGCTCTTTATACGCATAGCGTGCGTCTTAATAGCGCCACTTCTATTATACAATTGTATAATTTTACAGTAATAAATTGTCTAATTTTCTAAAAACAATTGTTCGTTAGAATGTTGAATCAAGAATTTAAGAAAACAATTTGTTTCAATAAGAGCAAATCTGCGACAAAAACAACTATCGCAGAAAGCAATACAATTGCAATTAGAAAACTCTTTGTAGTTATTAACTCTCGAGAACTATTAAACAAAAAATATAGCAACTTCGATAACAAATTTTTAATCAAAAACAAACTCGAAACAAATACAAGTTCTATTTTCAACAATTTCGAGATTAACTACAAAACTCTTCTAAAGAAAAAAAAAGAAAAATCGAAACAATTTGCTGTCAAGCGTAAGTATCAACTTTTTCTAAGAGAAAATCAAAAACTCCAAATTTTGTTACAAAATAACAAAATAAGTATATTGTTTACGCGACAACGTTGTGTAGTATCTTCGAAAAACAATATTCTAAAAAATAACAAATTATTTTTGAAAAAACAAAAATCGATACTTAATCTAAGATCGTTCTATCTAGATAACTACTACAGAAAAAATTTCAAAAAATAGAAAAACTAAATCAAAAATGTAAAAATTATATTTAAATCTAATTTAAAGTTCTTTTCTATCGAAAATTATAAAATTTGTTGATATTAACTTTTTTTGCGCAACAGTCCGACAACGCAATAAAATAACTACAAAAAGACAAATTCTATTACTTTAAATATTTGAACGTTCGAACAATTCTTATAGTATCTAATAAATCTTATAAAATTATTCAAGAATTGTCGACTAACTATTGCAGTCAAATATAGTTATATCAAACAAAACTTTACGCAAAGCGTAAATAATTTTGTTGTTTATTTAAAATTTTTAGAAACAAATTTAGAATTCTTTACTAAATTTTAGAAACAAAATATGTTTTTAAATAAGCTAAAAAACAAAATTTATAAAAAAATTATTGTTGTCTTTAATCTCTTTGTAACAAAAAACGCGCTTGTTGCGCTAATTGCGCACGTAGAAGATGCTACTATTTTGCAAGATAATTATAGAAATTGATTTCAAAAATCAAATTATAGATTTTGTTCTATCTCGAGAGATAGTTGTTTTGAACAAAAATCGAACAAGACAGTCTCTAAATTAGATTTTTGCAATCTTTTTTAGCAAAACCGATATAAAAATACTACTATATTTTCTCTATAAAACAACGCGAATAACAATAATTGTATAGACAAAACTCGCATATATTATAATTGTAATTAACAAAAACATATTTTTTTCAATTGCTCTTTTTTTAAGAAAAAAAATTCGCAAATCAATGTAGTAGTCGCTGCAAAATCAAATGTATTGCGCGTTATACAAAAAATATTATTGTTTCGATATATTAGCAAGATTTTCGACAATTCGAAAAACTAAAAAGATTTGCAGCAATTATTGTTGCTGTTGCAAATTACAAAGCAAAAATTAATACAATTTTAACAAAGTTGTTTATATATATATTAGACAAGTATTACAAAAAAGTAGTGTTTCTAAATAGAGAAATATATATCAATTGCATTTTCGAACAATAAACAAAAATATAGTATCTAGAAAATACAAGTCTTCTATCTATTAAAATCGAAATTTTTTACAAAGTCGAGATACAATTTCTAGAATTCTACAATATAAATATTAGAATCTGCAATAACAACAACAAAAAATATATATTGCGTCAAATTTTCTATTTTTTTTCGAAAATTGTTTAGAACATAATTGTTGAACTACTATAAATAATAGAAACAAATTTGTATATTAATTGACAAACTCTTACATAAAAATATCAAGTAACAAAAAACAAAATTATAATAGATTTTTCTAAGAGTTTTCTATTATATATAAAGAACGCTTCAATCTACGCTTTTGTAACAAGTAGTGTCAATATTATTGCGAAAACAATTTTTTTCTCAATCTTTTAGATTTCGATAAAAATTTTATTGTATAAAAACTGTTTTTTCGAGACTAATATTTTTCTATTTTTAGAATATAACAAAAATAATTATACTATAAATTTACAATTCGATACAGAACTGTTGTTTAAATCTCTATATATATTGTTCGAAAAAGAACTTGCTATATTTCGAGATTACTTGCTCGAAAATTAAATATTAGAATATATTTGCAAATCTACAAGTTGCGCAAATATTTCGATACTATTTGTTTTCAAAAAAAATAGTATTTTTCGATTCTATATAAATTATCGAGAACTAAACTCGATAACTATTAAAAATAGATATCTACTATTTTTTATCGAAAAGATGCTAAATCAACTAATAAGTGCATACTATTTTATTAAGCTCAATTTTAAAAATATATACTATTGTATCTATATACGAAAGAGAGACAAATAAAAGATTGCATTTTGCATATACTATAGTCTTTTTAAGTATACAATTATACTTTTCGATTTGTTTAACACTTCTACTATTTTTCAAGCTCTAATTAACAAAATATTGCAAAATTTAATAAATTATATTTGCGTTGTCTATCTAAACAATATTCTAATCTACTTTAAAATTTGCAAAAAATATTGAAATTATATTCGACAAGTACTCGATCGACTAAAACAATTCAAACTATATATAAAGTTTTCTAAATATATTTTTCTAATATAGAGTATCGAGTTTCTAAACTATATTGTTAGTAGCAAGAGTATTGTTATAGATATATTATAAGTAAAATTAATCTATATATAATTTCGATCTACTATATTGCGAAAGTTGCAAATATTTCTAAGATTCGCGAATTTTTATCGATATTTTGTTCAATATTTTGCAAAAATAATTAGACTCTTAATCGAGTTGTTTAAAAATAGCAAACAAAAAAAATAAAATAAATTGTTTTTGTTCGATATTTTTGTTCTAATTGTATTTCGAACTCTTATCGATATCTTTATTATTGTTTTTATATTAATATATTTCGATTTCAAGAATCGAATTATAGTTGAAACCAATATATCGAGATTTGCTATTATAACTATTCTTTTTCAATTTGTACTTTGTACGCAGAACAATAGTCAAACAATATAGTATTTTGTTGTATTCTATTTTAGAAAAATAATTTCTGCTAAAACTTGCTATAAAATATATAATCAAAAGCTATTAGCTATTGTTGCGAAATTTCAACAATAGCAATACTATTTTAAAAACAATTATTTGTTAGTTATTGTTCTAACGAACTATAACAATCTAAAGTATTTTATAACAATAATATCTCTCAATTGTTGTTAATCTCGATAAATTCTTTTGCTTGTCGAGTATAACTTCGAAATTAAATATCGAACAAAAAAAACTAATTTTATAGATAAATTGTCGAAACAATCAAACTACAAAAGCAAAATAGATAACAAAATCTATTTGTCTATTTTTTAAAACAAGCTCAAAAATATTACAATTGCAATTATCGAAATAACTTTTGTTTTAATTAGAGATACAACTAAAACAATATTAATTTCGATTTATATTAAAACTGTTTTGCGCGTCTAAAATATTTTCGACATTAAAATATTTAATAAATTACTTGTTAAGAATATTTTCAAAATCTCTAATAATATCAACTTGAATATAGAGAAAAGTGTTGTAATTTAACAACTGCAACGCAACAATATTAACGCAATATACAAATACAAAAATTCAATAGAATTTCTTTTCTCGATTCTATTAATAGCAATAGAGATATTTTAGAGAAAAAATATTCTAATACTTAAAATAAAACAGCAGTTAATTGCTCTCTTTTAGCGCAACAAATACGCTAAATATAGATAGAAATTTAACAGCAATTTACTCTACTATTTTTGCGCAATCTATATATCGAATAAAGTTTTGCTAAAATTAGAATTACTATATTTGTATTACAATAATTTTCTAAACAAAAATTATTTCGAAATTAAAAAAATTTGTATATTAATCGATCGAAAAGTCTATTAATTCTATATATTTGCTAAAATAGAATTGTATGTTCGAGAATACAATATATATTAGCAATTCAAAATATTTCGATATTGTCTATATAATAAGTTTTTCGCGCTATCTATATCTACTTGATCTTGAAAGAAAATTTGTATAAATTTTATTACAAAATTTCTCTCTAGTTGCAGTAGCAACAGTATCTACAATACAATTCTTGTTATTGTAAATCGATTTTTTAAGATAGTATTGTATATTTTAGTCAAATTAATCTAAACAATAGAAAATTTAATCGATATTTTGTTCGAAAAAGTTTTTCTTTTTTTTAAAAATATAAAAAAAATTGTATTCGACAAAGATATGTTGTTTATTAGTAGCTACTAATTTGCGATATACTATAGTATTTGTATAAAAAGAAAACTAAGTATTGTTTTCTATTTGTAGACAAATAGACAAACAAAAAAGCAAAATTAAATACTAAAGTACTATTTTTGTTGCTATTGCAACTATCGACAAGACAACTAGAAATCTCTTTTATTAATAGCTTAATATATATATAATAATATTGTTTATTTATTTTCGAATATGTTGTCTCTCGAGACTATGTTCGAATATTATTTGAATTTCGATTTTAGTTAAAATAACAAAAAATGTTTTGACGTTTTTGTTGTTCGAAAATATATACAAATCTTGTAAAATAAACGCAATTATATAAAAAAGCAACTAAAAAATATACAAAAAGCGCAAACAGAATATTACAATAAAAAAATCAAATTTCAGTATTACAAAATAGAAGACAAAATTATATTTTCTATTAAAAATCTTAAAAATACTCGATTTAAAAAAAAACTCTTTTATAATTATATAGAATTGTTTTCTATTATAAATGTTGTTAAAACGCAAATATATCAACTACAACTCTCAAACAATTGACAAATTTACTTAGTTTTTTATATTTTGTTTCTCGAATTCTATTATTAGAACTCTAACGCTATTGAGTCGACGTAAATAATATTGATAAGCAAAAACAAAAAGTAAAAGATAGAGAAAATCCTAAACAAAAAAAAGAGATAGAGAAAATTCTACTATTTTATTCGATAGAAAGAATTTTTCTTTTGCAAAAACAGTTAAATATCGAAGCGATTCTTGATTTACGCAAATACAATACTAAAACAATTCTACAAACAACAACAAGTTGTTGTTTTCGCTCTTAAGACAAGAAAGTTACATCTTCGAATAAATCGAAACAATCTAGCGAAGCAAAACTAATACAATTTGATCGACAATACTGCGCGAGCAAAACAGAATCTCTACTATTGTTAAATTATATAAGAAGTTAAGTGGAAATTGCAACTTCTTAAATTTGATTACAATAATATAAAAAATAATATATTTTTGCTATCTAATTCTATATCTTTTCTAGATAGATTTTCTAGCTCAAATAATCTTCTAGTAAATATACAATAAATTTTAATTGTATTTATTATCTGAATCAACTTGATTGTATTCAATAACAAAAAATTTTTTCAACTTTTTTTTCTAATTGCTACATATATTAATCTTTAACTTATTCTTTATTGTTGTTGTTCGTGCACAATAATATAGCGATCGCAGATATACTTTTAAGTCTTTGTAATTGCAATAAAAAATATACTTGTACAATTAGCAACAATCTTTATTTCGCAGACAAGCATATCTTTAAAAGTTTGATTAAAATATTTAGTTTAATTCTCGAAAAAACAAAATTGTATATACTGTCGACAATAGTATTAATATACAAGAGAAATCTCTGTCTAGATATTTATGTCGCTCTTTTTTAAAAAAATCTAATTAATATAATTTCTAATTAAAAACAAGATAGATAATATTGTTTTTAGTAGAATTTTTCTCAAATTATATCTAACACGCTATCTAGATATCGATATTAGCTAATATAAATTTTTTTTTTTTCGAAAAATCAAAGTTGTTATTTTTTAAAAGAAGTTTCGATAAATATATCTAATAGCGCATTATATTCAGTATTTTTTGCTAAATATTATACAAGCGTACTAGAGTAGTCTTTATACTATCTAGTTGATTTGTCAAAAATAGCAACTTTTTGTTGTTACACTTCTATTTGTTAATAAAGCGCAAAACAAATCTAATTTTAGCAAAAAAATCAAACAACTCGAAGCTACTATTTTTAGCTAAGATTTGCTATACAAATATTAGTAGATTAACAATTCTTTTGCGAAAGCAACAAAAAATCTCGAAATACTAATATATCAATTTTTGATACAACTATGCGAGCTAAATCTATAGAACAACAAACAGCAGTACAACAAATACAGTGCAGATTTTTCTTCTTTATATACTATATAATATGTTAGTATAAAAAAAAAATTGCAAAAGAAGCTCTGCTTACTATTGTTTTCTTATTATTCTGCAAATAATACAAGTATCGCAAATAACAAAAAAATACAAAAAAAGCAATATCGAAGACACGAACAAAAAAATTGTCGACTTTATTCGAGAATTGCTATTGATGTCAATTTTAGCAAAATTTTACAACAACTTCGCTATATATATTTATGTCGATAATATTGCGCTTTGTCAAATATTAGTTAATATTATTAGAAGTCTACATTATCTCTAAAACTTATACAAAATATTAAGAAAACTTACTATTCTTGTTGCTACAACTACAGACACACTCTATTAGTATTATATATATCGAAAAGAGATTGCAAAGAGATTGTTACAAAGCTATCTTAAATATATTATAATAATAAAAAGAGTGCGATATTCTAGAGAATAAATATTATTATTGTATCTAATATTGCGCTAATTTGATTCGACTCAAGCGCGCAAATCGAGATAATTTATAGAACAAAGAGATTTTTACTGCAGAATTACGAGTTAACACTGCGCAAAAAACAAAACGTCTAGTAGAAAATATTGCACATAATATTTTAATTTTAGTTAATTCAAAATCGTAGCATAATCTAATTGTAACTTCTAAAAATAAACTACTGTTGTACAATAAGTAAAAAGTTCTTCTCGAATCTTCGATCTATAGTCGAAAAGCATCTATAGAAGTCTTGTTCAATTACGAGACCGCTACTCAGTAATATACAAGAGAAACATTCTCGCTATTATTGCAGCAATTTTCTACTTGTAATGTATAAGAAACATAAAGAACAATGCGAGAAGAGTCTATTTATATATTTTTATTAACAAACAAATTGATAACAAATACAAGACATAATTGCGATTATTGCGCATTCGCAGCGCATAGTAGTTAGCAAATATAGCACTAATTCTGAGAATCAGAATTCTAAAAAGAGAGACAATTGTAATGCTATAATTATAATATTTTAAACTTTGCTATAACTTGTAGTCGAATTATATTATACGCCAAAGCAGCGCCCAGATTCCGTCTTAACAGTAAAGAGTTTTTCTTTCGAGAATTTCTCTCTGAATTCTTACAATTTATTTCTTCTATAATTGTAGATCTATCTTTCTATTCCGCTCTTCACACGCACAGCGTGCGTCTTAATAGCGCCACTTCTATTACACGATCGTGTAATCTCACATATATATAGTTTAATTAATATAAACTTTGTTAATTAATTTATAATTAGATTATCTATTAAACTTCTAACAAATAGACTCAAATTTAATATTTCTATCTTTAAAATAGATTTCTTTTGCAAAAATATTATTTTTAGAATTGCTATTGTTAACAATATCGATTGTACAATTGTTTTTAAAAAAAAAATATAGTATTTGATTGCTCTAGCAACTCTTTATTTAATATCGACAAAAATATTTTTAACAAAAAAAGAATTATCGATATTCTTTGTCAAAGATTTCGCTTTTTAAATTATAATAATTACTATATTAGTTATTTCTTTTGTTGCAATACAATTATAGAAATACGCAATTCTAATATATTAAAGACTATAATTATATTTTTAGATTGTTAAAAGTTCGATATATATTTTTGCTATATCGAAATTAATTTTGATCTAATTCTGCAAGCTTTGTATTATTATTAGAATTATTAGTTTTTATTGCTTTTGTTCTGACAATATTGTCTTAAAATTTGAAGAAAATTAGTCGGCTTCGAAGCAGTTCTGATAACTCTGTCGTGATAACTCTGTCGATAGCTTTGCTCTATCGACAATCTCTTTCGCACGTATTTAAACAACAATAAAATACTTTTCGAGATAATCGGTGTCCAAACACCTGTATATAGAAAATGGCATCTTTGCCGCATCTTTTCTGGCACTTTGCCAGATCTTTTTTCCCCTTTCGAGTCCCGAAAGCAGTAGCTACACTTTCCGTTACACCAATACCGCCTCTTGCACGAACCCCACGTTGGATAAGCAAGAGAAGTGAGTCTACCACAGCCTGTGGAGCGTCACCCATGGCTGCAGTATGCGGGGGAAATGTGCTCCGCAATGGTCCTTGCCCTCCTTTGTTGCCAAATTTGTAGGTAGGGCGCCTGCACTTCCCAATATCATCTCAATATGTTGCAGTGAGCTATACCTCTGGACATCATGCGGTATGTTGAATCGTTTGTAACACATGTGGTCATTTAGTGGCTGTGAATCCGACTTCTTCGATTTGATGATCCAGCATTTCTAAGTATTATCTCAGTGGACAAGAGGTGGGGATCCAAAGGCACTAACGATGGCATCGAATATGGAAAGCCCGAAGCTCTACCTACCGTCGACGTCATGGCTGTCTTTGGCAATATTCATGGTCATTGGCTATGTATGGGAAAATCCTCAATAGCCTGGCTACGGATTGAATTGACTAACTCCCCACGAGGTTGTCACGGTCGCTATATATCGCTTGACTCTCCATCCTTTGGCAAAACATCCCGGTCCCTTCTTTGGATGCATAACAGATTGGTATTCAGTGTATCAGGCCGCGAGCGGAGACCGACATCTCAACTTCCTCTATCTGCATGAAAAATATGGTTTGCTCCCTCATCCCTTCCTTGCTCCCCTGCAACCTCTAGCCCGGCAAACGCAGCACAATTTACTTGAATCCTATTCCAGGCCCTCTCATTCGCTTCGGACCCAACCGCCTCTCCAGCAACACCGCCGAAGGACTCAAACAGATCTACGGCACCAGATGTAATACGCGCAAAGCAACCTACTATAATACCTTCGCGCACGTCTTCAAAGGCGACAGCTCCAACACGATTATAGACCCTGTCAAACATGGCCGCAAGAAGCGCGTACTCGCTCAAGCACTATCGGAAGCGTCAATCGCTGCTATGGAGGAACATGTGTTGAATAATGTGCGGAGGTTTTGGGGCTTGATGGGAAGTGGGGTTGGAGAGGAGAAGCGGGGGGGATGGAGTAGTCCGAAGGACATGACGCGGTGGGCGGGGTGTTTGACATTTGATATTATGGGGGATGTTTGTTTTAGCCATTCCTTTGAGATGCTGGAAAAGGAGGAGAATAGGTATATTTTGGACCTGCTGCCAAGGGGTGTGCAGGGACTGAATATCGTAGGTCTCTCTCCATTGGTCTGATCACCATTGAGGGCGACGGCTGATAATTCGATGCAGGTAGCGCATATGCAAGGTCTGCTGAGGTTGCATCTCGATAAAATCCTATTTCGAAAGCTGGATAGAGAGATGCAGCGGTATCAGGCTTTCAGTAAGAGGCAGCATGATACGAGAATTGGAAAGGGGGATAATGTGCCGATTAAGGATGTGTTTTCTTTTCTTCTTGGGGCGAAGGACCCGGAGACAGGTTTTTAACATCCTTCGAATCCTTGTACTTGCTAACAGCATTCTAAGGAGAGGGCTTTGAGATGCCTGAACTCTTTGGTGAAGCCAGCCTCCTCATAACTGGAGGTGACCTCCCCTCCACCCTTTCAACTTCATCAATAAAAATTCTAAACCTTCGCAGGCTCGGACACTACCGCCACAGCCATCACCAGCACGATGTTCTACCTCCTGCATAACCCCCCCACCCTTTCAACTCTGATCAACCACCTCCACGCCACCTTCCCCACTCTCGAATCTATCCGCTCCGGGTCTCTCCTCTCCCAATCTCGCTATCTCAAAGCGTGCGTCAATGAAGCCATGCGTATCTCCCCAGGCGTCCCCGGCCTCCTCCCCCGCGAAGTCCAGCCTGGCGGTCTCTCCATTAACAACACATACGTCCCCTCCGGCACCGGTATCGGAGTCCCGCACTACGCTATACACCACAATGAGTCTTACTACCCGGAGTCCTGGGAGTATAGGCCTGAGCGGTGGATCGCAGATCCTAGGACTGGAGTGACGGAGGAGGATGTGGCACGGGCACACAGCGCATTTGCGCCGTTCAGTATTGGGCCGCGTGGGTGTGTGGATAAAGCATTAGCGATGAAGGAGATCATGGTTGTGGTAGGAAGATTGGTTTGGGGATATGAGATGAGGCTTGTGGAGGGCAGTGTGAAGGGGGAGGGGAGTGTTGGGAAAGGCTGGGGGAGACAGAGAGCTGGAGAATTACAGATGAGAGATTTATTTGTTGGGAAAGCAGAGGGGCCGATGATGGAATTCCGGTCTAGAAGACTGGATGAAAAGGGAGGTTTGGTGGAGAATTAATTTGCACCGTAAATAATATGTTGCCTTCTACAAATTGCAGAGAGGAAGGGAAAGAAAATATATTCTTGTATGCATTTCTCAATTACTAGCAAAAAAAATTGATAATATCAAAATAGTTAGGAATAATATAATCGATGGATCGGGTCGGGCACTTTTTTATGTTTAACCCAAGAATTGGAACAGACTTCTTTGTTCAACCCAGAGCTATATTAATTAATTGCGCTATATAGACTATAGATTGATTGTTAGATCGAGTTTCGGTTCCAACTATTGAAACCGACTCGACTCGACAATTTCAATATTAGGAACCGATCTAAAACTTCAGTTAACTTCTACTTTTTTGAAATTAATTCGACTCGATTTAAGTTAATTTTCGATTTTAATATTAGAAATCGAATCAAATTGCCAAGAATATTAAGAATACTAAAAATAGTATAAAATAAGTTTAAATTTAGATTTTTTATTATATTTTTTGCAAGTTTCTTAACAAATTCCGATATTTTACTCTTATAAATATTAAGAATAATATATTTAATAATTTTCGAAATTATATACAAATTATAAAATATATTAAATTATAGCTTAAGCAAGTTTTTTAAGCTATATAAGAGCAATATATAATATTAAGAGTATTGCAAATTCTTAGATTCTAAATATAATTTCTTAAATTTGTTAAGAAAATTGCAACAAACAATAATATTATATAAGAATCTGAATTAAAAATTTGTGGAATTAAATCTAATTTATAAATGTTATTAAACTTGTTTTAATATTATTGAAGTACTTGTGTCTAGTAAAATCTAGAAAGTATTAACTCTCTTGTCGCAAGTTTCTGCTTATGCAGCTATAGGTTTCCCGTATCTGAATAATTTGATAGAGAGGTGCTTGTTGGGCCGATAAGGGTCCAGTAAGGGGAACCTATTGTTACAAAGCACCGCTTCTGAAGTTACACTCTCCTAGTTTCTATCAGTTTGACCCTTTGACTTTCTTGCACGGAACTACGAATTTTTCGAGCTCAACATACATCTTCTCAATCTAACAAAGACTGGAGAATGCCTCAAAATTCGACCAGCCTTCTCGTCAGCCTCACCAGTAGATATTTCTACACCATCTACGCGATTACAACCACTATGATAATCCTTCCCTATCACCTTCTCATCTGCATTTTCCCTTCTTTCCGCCCACATGCGGAATGGACATACCACCAATCTGTGATGAACTATCTGATGGGCGCCTTCCTCTACCACGCCTCAGCTCTCGAGGTCCAAACCCCACTCCCCCTCTCCCCCGGCAGCGAAGGCTCAAATTTTGCCGCCATCCACCCGGCCCAGGTGAGTCTGTATCGCGGAGCTATAGCACCAAAGAAGGCAATCTCACCAGGCGACATTGGTGGAGTGTGGTACCCGGCCCAATTCGACCCCGAGATAGATAGCGAGGGGATGATATTCCTCTACTTCCACGGTGGCGCCTTCGTGATTGGAACAGCACGTCCTGACGTCTGCAGTTTCGCAGCCTCAACACTAACAAGGGCCTTCCCGCGGTCGAAGACTCTCGCATTCTCTTACCGTCTTGCTAGCAAAGACAGCTCCTGCGCATTCCCAGCTGCACTACAAGATGCACTCAGCGCATATGTCTACCTTCTAGATCGAGGTATCACAGCCCAGCAGATCGTCTTCGCTGGCGACAGTGCGGGATGCAACCTTGCGATAGGCTTGCTCAGGTATCTGGCCTCCCCTGATGGGCGCGCAATGCAACTGCCAGAGCCCAGAGCTGCTATTTTGTGCAGCCCCTGGGTCGACGTCTACGCAACGTGGGGTTCCATCACAACATTCATGTCACGCTATCACCGCACCCGCACTGACTACGTGCCCGCCGAACTCCAATCCTGGGGTGCGAGAACCTACGTGCCCGCCTTCAAGACCTCGGCAAGCGACGCCTACATCTCACCATTCCACTGCCCCTTTCTCACGTCAACCACGCTGTCGGTCCTCATTGGTGGCGGGGAAGTGCTAGCGGGAGAGGGAGCCGAGTGGGCGAGGGAGATGGAGGGAGTTGGGTGTAAGGTTAGAGTGGAGGTGACACCGTTAGCGAATCATGCTATCCTGGGGGTGGGAGGGCTTATGGATTGGAAGGGAGAGGCGGAAAGGGCAGTGAGGAGGGCGAAAGAATGGATTCTGGATGAAAAGTAGAAGGACTTTCTGCTATTTAGGTCCAGCAGTCCATCGAAAAGCATTTCCGCAGTAGAGTCGCTAGGATTTTTGGAGCAGTGGATTCATAAAAAGCACTTCATTTGCTTTGAGAAATCTATCTGGAAGACGTGCTTGAAGAATATACAGAGGCAATCAAGTTGCCAGCTCGAATAAGAAGTATCAGTCGTCCCAACCCAGCCTTTTGACAAGACATATTCGCTTTACCAATCGCAATGCTGAGACAATAATCACTGAGGCAAGAGCGAGTACCAAAGTACCCGCTGTCCCACCCGTTCTGTCCCCATCACCTATCTTGGGGGTTGAGGTTGGGTTCTGCATGTCCTACGGAAAGGGTAAGTAGAGGCGATGGCAGTTTGCGCAAGATCAGTGAGACGTATATAGGCCGTGTGCTGCTACGTTAAGGGCACACTGGTAGTGGTAGTTGCAGTGTCTGAAGCTTAAGCGACCCCTGAAAGCTTGAGCTGGGAAGATCCAAAGCGGTACGATACTATAGGAGAGCCAAGTAGGTCTTAGGGCCAACGATATTCATAGACTTACGCAGTACGATCCTGGAACGAATGAAGTAGCAAGTCCATTGAAGCCGTAATCGGAGTAAAGGAGACGCGAAACGGGACTGTTTGAGTAGCTCATGCTAATTGGCCTGATCGCATAGGTCGCTTGTGCTGTGCTTGACTCTCATGATTGTGCATATGTCACCCACGATGTTGTCAAGGCAGGAGGTACCGAGACTCATGGCTGGTAGAAAAAACAGTCACGTACTGGTAGCAACATGATCCCGGGGACTGAACCACCCAGTAACAACAGTACCTTAGAGCTAGCTGATGGACTCGATTCACTTACATGCTCATCACATAAGAGTCGTGCCGCTGATGTGCTGTACGGAGGTAGGCAACTCATGCGGGCATATTGCTCGATGTCCGTTTCCCCAACGGGGTGCATGTGCGTAGAAGGCTACCATGTGGATGTAAGCCCCATCATCTTATTGGAGTACGCCGGAAGCAGGGCAGCGTGTGATCCACTCTGATCCCAGCAGATGAATCTCCGTTTGTTGGCAAATGGATGATCGCTGCAGGTATACCTCTTCGTCGTGGACCTTGGCTCAGCCGGATGTCTAAAGGGAATCCCATCCGCCGACAGGGCGGAGGAGCAATCTAGTCCCGCCCAGACGTTTTACACCGGTATTTCTTGCCGGCGGATGGGCGATGCGCCTGCGCCAGGGGCCGGGGCCGGGGCTACATCCTTGCCAGTAGTGTCTGTGATTACTGGGCCAGCGTTTCCAACACCAAAATCAATGTTGCTCTCGGTCCAGTCAAGGGACCAACGCATTGTCCTCGCGAGGGATAGTAGTACTCGTGCTATCTTGAACCCTTGCCTTTGAGGATTTACTCATACAAGTGCATTGCTGATGGATGCAGACTCCATATTTCCAGATCGGCGTGCAGGAGGAAGCTTGATGCAGATTCCGAATCAGCCTTCAAATTGTGGAGTGCTCATGTCAGTAGGGATATGAGCCGCATCGCCTGGATATGCCTCAAGGCAACAGGCTATGATAATCTCAATTATATCCGCACCAATCAGCACCGCCCCAAACCGGCGGAACGGGTACTGTGGGCCATCCTGCTTGCACAAGGAACTCCCTTGTCAAAGACTGGCCACATTGAGTGTGGGTAGGAGCGGGGCGCGCTCTGACCCCCTCATATGCCATCACAACCGCCTACTATGGTTCGCCATGATAGGATCACCAGCACAGCGCGAAGGAGGATCTCAAGCCAGCTATTCTGCGATTGCCTATTCCCTGGATCGTTCCATACTTCTCCAGTATTTCTGTTCTCCTGCCCTGGCCATCGAACACAAACCCCATCGTCGAGTATAACCATGCTGGAATGTCGCAGGTCAAGCCTGATGCTATCAAACATATTGCTACCCTGGGAGCCGGTCCCTCTGGCCTCGCAACCGCGAAGTAGGGTAACTCGACAAACCTTTATTTCTAAAATACCTGACGTCAACCCAGATATCTCATCACGGATAATTCGTTCTCAAATATCGTGAACTACGAGCAGCGCCCAAATGTCGGTGGTGTTTGAAACCTGACCCCACTGCCTCCTAAACGGCATATCCATAAAAAGACGACCTGTCCCGAACACAACCGATAGAAGCCATTGACTTCGTGACCGCGAACCTACCGACACTCAACATGCCAATGTACGATAATCTCAAGCGAGACCAACCTACCGCATATGCTGAAGCAGTATTCAGACACGCATTGCCGGATGGAGCGCAGCTAGTTCCTTCACGAAAAGTAGTGCTGCGGTATTTGCATGACTAGGCAAAGGACATATTCCCCTCGTCGAGTTTGAATTCGAGATCGTTTACATCGAACCGAAAAGCGGCGGGAAAGCAGCATGGCTGAGAGATGATGGTAATATCCCCAGGTGAGAAGGAAATGCAAGTAGAAAGCTTCGATGCAGTCGTCGCAGCCAACGAACACGTGACTGGCCCTTGTTGCCCGACATCGAGGGGCTCGACGCTTGAAGCAAGACATTTCGGGGGTCGCTAAATCATTCAATTATATATGAATGCCAAATTAAGAGCCCTACAAGACAGGTGGCCTAGTGCCGGAGATGAGGGAGGTTGATGGGGGAGTGCTTGGCCGCTTACCATACTATTCATTATGCTGGTCGCCCGCCTGCATTCCCTCCTCATTACATTCGTCTCTTTTTGACCCTCCCACCCACTCCGTCTGCCCCTGCCGCTTAGGTAGGAGGGAGTTTCAGACGGCTTCGTAGGTCTTAGTGACCTTCCGGCTGACCCTTTTGGTTATATCAATCATCTGTGGCCTCTACTATCTGGGGCGGGCGAGCTAGCCGACCGCCCAAGCACCTTATGTATATATGAAAGAAGGCGGGGAGACAGTAGCTTCGCGAGCAAGGTGAGCCACGCAGTCTAGTATATCATTACCTACGGAATCTCCAATTGATACAATCGGTTTGTTTCCTTTTCGGTGGCGGTCTCTCTGGCGCAGATATCCGTGCCCAAAGCGAATCTATTCAACATCCTTTGAACAATTGAGAGTAAAGTGAGAACGTTCACCGCCGCAGAGTGTAATCATCCCCTTCTCCGTACCCAAATCAGCAAGTCCCCTTAACACAGCGATAAGCCATAGTCACACGACCTCCCAACTCTTATAGCTCCAATTCCCGAGAATCGTACAGCAAGGATTACGGACGGAAGTCGTGAATATGGTGAGAAATGCATTCGAGCACTCTCTCTCCAGAGTATATTTCACACATGCGACATCCAACCTTAGCAATAACAGAGACGCCCAAGATAATCATACCCTTCCCACTTGCTAAAAATCAAGCTGCAATGGTAACGCGCGACATCCTCCCCCAAACACAAGCGAGATGGAAGAATGGAGACTTGTTGTTATCTGTGATTGAGACGCTGATAAGGGGTCTCATGCCCTGCAACTACCGCTCGATCTGGAGTACATGAAGGAGATGTATGATTGGAGCTGCCAGGCTTCCGGCGGAGAGAATTGTGAGGACATTGGTAGAGGGAAGATGCCAAAGAGCTGGGACGCAAGAGCGTGCTGGCTACGAATGATGGCACCGGAGATGAAGAGAGCGTTTAGTGCGAAAGACGAACAGAGGTCAAACGTCTCAGGTTACGAGAAATTGGGGTTCCGATTCAATGAACAGGCTGACTATTAGCAATATCAGATATATCAACTCTAACTTAACCGAGGAGATCCCACGTTTGCCACGTTGCTGTCACCAAGTGATGATTTCCTCATACTAGTATGATAGCTGCATGCTGTAGATATATCATAACGTCCACCTATATGTCCCGCTTGATTATCGTAACCGGACCAACATACGAGTGTTTCCCCCAGACAAAATAATACACCATCGACCAAATCACTATGCCGCCGTACATGACCACCGCCCAATTCATCGAACTTGGTACAACTGACTTCGTTAGAGGCCAAAAAGCAAAGAAGTAGATTGGGGTGAGAAAGCTAAGCGACATGATGTTGATCGCCAAGCCATATTTTCCAAGAGACCATCGACGCGGTGGTAATGGTTCGCCCCTCAGCCGTCTCCAAACCAGGCAGGAAATAGTGATGAAGTAGGAGTTCAGGAGAGCCACGACTCCGAGGGAGAGAATAGCGTTGAGCGCGGTGGTAGAACCAATGTTGATCATGGACACGAGGCAGGTAGCGCCCATGGAAATGAGGACGGCCCGAAGAGGTATGTGCAACGTAGGGGAGACCTAAATCGAAAGGTCAGCTATGACCTCAAGACTGATCAGATATAGACAGACGTATGCGAGCCAGATTGAGAAGGGGACCCCTTTGTCACGCGCAAACGACCAGAGCTGTCTTGCGGCAGTTGCCAGCTGGCTGGCGCAACAGGCTGTGAGAGTGATGATTACGATCGTGACCATGATGTTAGTCGCAGTGTAGCTATTAGTGGCATTGTAAAAGACCTGGATGAATGGAAATCCAGTTGGCGTATTAACGATATCTGAAAGGTTACCGAGACAGAAACACATCGTAATTGCCATGATGAAGCCCATCGCACCGTTGAGATAGACAGACCACATCATTGATCTTGGAAGGGTTCGGCCGGCATCCTCTGTTTCTTCCGCTGGGTCCGAAGTCAGCATCGATGTTGGGTAAGAAAAACAGAAACTACTAACACATATGGACGACGCAATCAAACCCACACAAGGAGACCATGGGCGTGAGAAAACCAATCATGGCAGATAGACCAGTTGTTGGCCACCCGCCTCCGTTTGTGAAGGTCAAAAGGGCCTCAGTGGCTGTCGCTCGAGGTGAGAGGACCCACAGCGGCACAATAACGGCGAAGAATCCCATCAGGTGGATGATAAGGGTTATTCCCTCGACCGCTGGTAATCTCTTGGCTAGGACGGTGTTGAATGTAACGCAAAATCCAGTGATGGCCCAGACAAGCAAAGTCCCATGCCACCGTTCAAAAACATATGTGGGGGCGTTCAAGACAATCAGACCCTGTATGATGGTCCCTACGATAAAGGCGACAGACAGGAGACCAGCCTGCCATCCCGTCATACACAACCATCCTATTATGATTGGTCAGGATTCGAGGAAGGTTGGGGGACGCGAGTTCGTATACCAACTACATAACTCAAGAACTTCTGATACCTTGGCGGTGCAAATTCCGACACCCAATGATACTGACCGCCTGCAGAAGGTGCCCTGGATCCGGTCAATGGGACGTGAATACAAAACAGCGACGGACTTACATAGACGCCATCTCAGCCATACTGGCATAGGTCAACCCGGCACCAACCAGGACCACTATGTAGCCCCAGAACAAGTCCGCTGTGCCGCCGTTGATGGTAATGAATAGGATACTTCTACTCCCCACATTAGTTCTGGTGGGGGTTGACAGCGGTAATGGCGCGTCTCACGCTAATAGTATCTCCCATGTGCAAATAAGTGTGCTTCCAAATCCGAGCATGGACAAAAACTTGAAGTTTCTCTGACTCGGCCTGTCAGTAGATGTCCTTGCGACGGGAACCTCGTACAATATGACTGTCTGCTTACCCGTAGCACCTGGTTTCTTCCCAGAGTTTCCATGTCTAATTTGTCCTGGGCCGTCCCTCTCCATTTCGGCTTGACAACCACACCCGTAAAGTCCAAGTCATCCATGGAGTTGTCGGTAACATCATTGATCGCATAAGTCTGAACTTTTTCGTGGCCGTCCTTTTTGAGATCCATAATGACTGGTCGTCTAGAGGAAGGGAAACAAGGAGGATGTAATAGTAGATTACCGCAGATGCGCGACAACGACAGAGGTCTACGAACAACAATGAGCAGATAAGATAGTCCAGGAAGGGGACAGCGGCCTGTAGAATCACTTTATTTGAATCACGACTTCTCGGCTTCAGCGGGGGAATGGCGTCGATAACATCATGGACGTGGAGACTGGCCCGTGCTCTTGGCAAGTAAGATTTGTGGAAAGGACTGATCGTTGAAACCGGAGATCCCCCACCAAGGGCTCAAGAAGCACCCACCAGTTCTTGGTGGGAGACTTAGGATTAGGCGGTGTGCAAGCTCGATGAAGACTAAAGAGCGAAAGTTGAAGCGGGATGTGATTGCGTCTACCTTAGTTATCACACCATGCAGCGACCATACATTAGTTTGGCCTTATCGTAGGCACGGACAAGTCACGGTGCTGGGGACGACATATCTTAACCCTTGAGCCTTTTCAGATCTGGACACCCTCTGACTTCTCTCCTTAATCACACACCGGCTTCCGGAGACTGGACCACGGGTATATACGATCATTCTAGTGATTGATCTTCTATGTCGCATTCTGCACTGATTGCTGGTAGCATGATGTCAGAAACAGCAAACGTGGATCGAGAGCTATGTTGTTGCGATTTTGACATGTCAGCCCCGAGTACGATGCCCGCCCGTGGGGGTTAGAGCCCGCCCGGACACTAGCCCCGCCAAGTCTCTCCTAGAGTGCACAAGATCCCTTGTCCCCGGCGGAAGAGGAACGGCCCAGATCGTGCCCGTTCTAACCAGTTCATTTCGGACGGATAACCGTAACTTCGTAAGGAAGTGGGGGACCCACGCTCCCCATGATCAAAAAAGTTGGCACTGTGAGCTATGCTAACTCCGCGACGAGAAGAGCAAGAAAGAATCCTCGATAACAAAGATATAGATCTAATCAAGACGAATAAGATTTGTACAGAAAATATTTCGACTGAAGGACTGGTTGCTAAGATACTGGTCTCAGAATGTTGTAAATCGTGATTTCTAAGCGACACTGTGCCAATTTTTTTGACCATGAGGAGCCACGGTCAGGAGAGCAAAACGGGCTACTGAGCCGATTCCCCTGATATGCTAGCCTTCGCTGGACTTGGCTAGCTCTGCGCTAAGTTTCCCGGACTTTGTGCTGTGACCAACTTTCGCCAGCAGGGCAAACGGTGGATGAGGTCGCTCTTCAATAACGCCACCAGAAGATTACCGGTGCCCTCTCGAAGGTGATAGGCCACCATGACCCATGATGTTGATTCATGAATTGGAGGGATCCCCACTAAGCAGTCGGCAAGCGAGTACTTTATTTTTAATTTCCCTTAGCGAGCAGCGATCATCAATTTTTGGCTTGATTGTTGGGTTCATCTGAGATTTGAAAGTCTTACGGACGCTCCGTATGCGCTCGGCGCAGGAAACTCCTCCCCGGCGCTCCCCAGGCCACGCGTTTGGCCGAGTTCGGTGAGTGCAGAGTTCCTTCCACTGCTATCAGTGAATCTCAAAGGATCACCTAATATAGAATGTGACCTCCTGTACGTTGCCTGTAAGAAAGAGCACTCTCCCCAAGTGTTGAAACTTTGCGATGATGGATTCTATCCTTGTTGGGGAGATTCTCCCTTGCCATAAGTGAAACAGCAATTGTATCGCTGGCAATGTCGTCGACGCCTGTCCGCTCTCTTCCTCCGTTTTGTCAAGTCACCCCTAACGATCACGGTGGATGGGTCGCCGTAGCCACTGGAGTGGGCCTATGTTGCGCTCTGGTGGCTTTGATGATCA